>Ga0116152_10002379_pt1 | contig 15332 bp, 13 predicted proteins | sample AD_UKC119_MetaG_FD_89894 | JGI IMG/M metagenome (GOLD analysis project Ga0116152, IMG submission 89894) | Active sludge microbial communities of municipal wastewater-treating anaerobic digesters from Hong Kong - AD_UKC119_MetaG | ecosystem: Engineered > Bioreactor > Anaerobic > Digestate... | reverse complement strand
AAACTTTCCACATCACAAAAAAATCCGGCACTGAAAAATTTCAATGCCGGAAGAATAAATAATTTGTAGGGAAATTTCTCAATACGTCTTCGTCATTGTAGCCGGAACCAGGATGGTGTAATCACCTTTGTTCAGGTCTTCGGGAGCGGGTTTCAGAACATCATCCACTTCAGAGACGGAGATGACAATGATTTTCATAGCAGGATTTTCCTTTTTGATGTACCAGGCTATGCCTTCGCTGTAATCGCTGTGAAAAGACCCGTTATAATGAATAAACGTGTATTCCGGCTTAAAATATTTGAGAATGAAATGCGCCATGGTAGCGTCTTTGGCGGCCTGCGCTTTTGGCAGATTGGCATTGGCATGACCACCGCCCATGCCGCCCATACTCATCATGCTTTTGTAGCAATTCAGATTTTCATCGTAGGCCATTGGAAGTGGTGCAATAAGTTTTTTTGCCTCTGCTGTAAGTGAGTCAAGTGCATCAAAACCGCCGGCAGCCACCATCGACGCATATCGGCGCGGAATATTGGTGGCAACAAACAGCAATCCCTTTTCTTTGGCAAATTCAATCAGCGGCTTGTAGTCGGTCTGATAATTATTCCACAATTTGGCTTCGTCCTCAAAGTTTTTCTGTTTGATTTTGCCTGCCAGATATTCATCAATCAAAAGCTGGTTGTCGGATTCAAACATTTCGGCACCCAAAATAATTTTTCCGGCCTTCTTTTCGTGAAGCGCGGCGGTGATTTCATACTCCATCCAGTGGCAGATCGGATTGTTATGATACTCGCCTATAAAGACAATATCAGCTGCTGAAAGCTGATCAACAAATGCAGTCCATCCGATTTCTTTTCCTGAAGGATTTGAAAGCACGTAGGCAGGTTTCTGTGCGAGAGAATGTAGAGAGATTAAGAGAAAAATTGCGGTGAAGTATTTCATGAGGCTAAGTTTGAGGTTGAGGTTGAGGTTAAGGTTGAGGTTAAGGTTGAGGCTAAGTTTGAGGTTGAGGTTGAGGTTGAGCAGCTTTCAGCTGAGGTTGAGAACTCTGAACACTGAACAATCCGTGCATCCTTACGGATCAAGAGGAAGTAAGAATATCGAACGGTACTTCATTGTATTTTACTTCATAATTCATCATTCCTTGTTCGATGTTCATGATTCGATGTTCATTTCTTCCGCTCCGCTTCTTCTTTTATGAACTGATAGAAAAGCCGCACTCCGACGCCGGTTCCACCCTGTGGCCAGTAGTTCCAGGCAGTTTCCATAAAGGCAGGGCCTGCGATGTCGAGATGGATATAAGGATAATCGGTAAACTTTTCAAGAAATTTTCCAGCCGTAATTGCCCCTGCATATTTGCCACCGATATTGGCCATGTCGGCCACACTTGATTTGAGCAATTCGGCATATTCATCCCAGAAAGGAAACTCAACAATGCGTTCAAAAACCTCTTCGGCAGCGCCATGCAAACGTTCGAAATATCCCGAAGCATCGGCTTCCATTCCAACGATGGCATAATGTCCAATGGCTGCATGAGCGGCTCCGGTGAGTGTTGCAATATCAACAACCAATGCAGGATCATATTTTTGTGCATAGGCAAGAGCATCGGCCAGAATGAGGCGGCCTTCGGCATCGGTATTCTGCACTTCAACGGTTTTTCCATTCATCATGGTCAACACATCGCCGGGCGCATAGGCATTGCCTCCCGGGCGGTTATCAGTAGCAGGGACAAGTCCAATTACATGCACCGGGAGCTGCATAGAAGCAATCAGATACAAGGCACCTGCAACAGCAGCGCCGCCAGACATGTCGCATTTCATATCGGCCATGGAAGCACCCGGTTTCAGATTCAACCCACCTGTATCGTACATTACGCCTTTACCAACAAAAACATATGGCTTTTTGTTTACATGTATTTTTGGCTTATATTCCATGACAGTAAAAGTCGGCTCATCGCTGCTGCCGCGATTCACACCCAGCAAACCACCCATTTTAAGGGCAATGATTTTTTGTTTGGAAAGAACTTCAACCTTGACAGGAACTTCTTTCAGAAAATCTGAAACCCGTTTTGGAAAAGTAACAGAAGTAAGTTCAGAGGGAATTTCATTGACAAGATCGCGCGCAAACGAAACAGCTTTCTGCATGCGCATCAGTTCGAAAATATGAACATGTTCCACCAACGCCTGACGTATTAAAACAGACTTAAGAATTTTCTTTGGTTCTTTTTCTGTTTTATATTTCACAAACTCATAATTTCCAAGCAGCATCCCTTCGAGGAAATACTGAGCCAAGGCGGGTTCATTAAGATAAACATCGAGTGAAATTTCTTCAATTTTTTCCTTATTGGACAATTTCAGCACATCATTTCCGAGCCGGCGCAATTTCTCAACATCTGATTCCTGTCTTATTTTCTCGGGAAGAAATGCAATAATGTCGAGATTCGGCAAACGGTTAAAATAAACAAACTTCGCTTTATCCTTGCGGATGCGTGATTTCATAAATGTTTTTTCTTCTTTCGAAAAAAGTCCTGCAGGCAAACTGTCAGGAGAATCGACAAGATAAACATTTGTTCCAACAACTGTACGGCGACGATAAAGACCGAGTTTAATTTCCATAATCAGTATTTTACACAAAAATACTAAATAATAATGTTCATCAGAAACCACAATCTTATCTTTTGCCAATATCCTGTTCTTGTCGATTATAACAATATGAATATCAGTACAAAAGTAATTATTAGCGACCTTTGCAACCTTAAACACATACTGATTGTCAAAGAAAGAGAGAAGGCGATGAGAGATTACAGAAATCAACAGAATTCAAGAACACCGGTTTTGATGCAAAGAGCATTCAGGATTGCATTTCCTGTTTTTGCAGGCCTGTTTGTCAATGTACTGATGTTACTTGTCCTGTTTCTGATTGCCGGCACAAAAATCACCATGTCGCAGGAATTCAAACATTTCATGCTTTATTATTCACACCTTTGTGTAGTAATAGCTTTTTTGTTTCAGGCATTTATTGTTTTTCCGGTTTTCTGCAAATATCATTTCAAATCAATGACAGAAAAAACCATCGGCAGCATTGCAGTTTTTCTTGTTGCTGCATCAGGGTCGTTTCTTTTTGCATTTATTGTTTCAACGCCATCCGACAAAGCTCCGGATTTTGTTATCAATGCTGTTTTCGGATTCATCTTTACCTTGGTTTATCTTCTCACCAACATTCTGGTTGTAGAAAAATTCTGCATCAACGAAAATCGCGAAGAAGAATAAACAGCTGAATTTCAAAGAAAACCAACACCATTTATCTGTTTTTATAAATGTTATTTATCTTTGCGAAAAAAATTCATGAAGAAAACCGTTCTGTTATTTGCATTTCTTTGCTTCTCGCTGATGCAAATAAATACTTCAACAGCACAAAGCGCACAGATCAGCGGACTGGATTTTGAAAACTGGAATCAGAATTATTACAACATTATGTTCCCAAATAATTATTATTGGGAAAATCTGCCCACCAATGTATGGGCCAGTTCAAATGCTGCAACAACCATTGTAAACGATTTTTGCTGTGAGCGTACGACCGACTGTCATGGCGGTAGTTTCGCAGCACATCTTGAAACAAAAAGTATTTTTGGCGTACCCGCTGCAGGAAATCTCTTTACTGGGGAATTTATTCCGGATGGATTCAGCTCGCAGGCACTACGCGGAGTTCCTTTTACAGACAAGCCAGAGTCCATCAAAGGATATTACAAATATACTCCCGCCAACTACAACAATGGAAGCGCTACTGTTCCGGACACATGCGCCATTTACGCCATCCTGTCTTATTGGGACGGCGCACAAAGAGTAGAAATTGCAAGAGCTGAATTGTACACATCCAATGTCGTAATTTCTTACACAGTATTTAATCTCGATTTCAATTATATTTCGACAGAAACACCCGATACCATTGCTGTTGTTTTTGCATCGAGCAAATATGGCGATCTGTTTGAAGGCGGTATTGGAAGCACGCTTCTGATTGATGATGTAGAGCTGGTTTATCCGGTTGGCTATGCCGAAAAAAATTCGTTTGACCGCGCCTGGTCAGATGGCGATTTCTGGAATTTCAGCTTCCGCACCAATGCAAACAGAACGATTCAGCTGTTTGATGCCACAGGTCGTCTGATTGTTTCCGCTTCATCTTCTGAAAAATTATTTTCCACTTCAGCTCAGGAATTTCCTCATGGAGTGTATCTCTATCAAATAAGCGAAGGCCATAACATGTATAGTGGAAAACTTATAAAATGATGCGTGAATTTCTGACCATATTTTTCATTCTACTGCTGATGAATTATTCATATTCACAGAATCTCACCATTGGTCCAAAACTGGGATTCAACGTTGGAGCACCACTTCCTTTGGGCAACATTCCTGACGGCGCCAAAGGTACACCACTGGCCTGTCATAACCTCGGTGTGTTTTTCAATTATAAAATCTCTGAAAAATTCAGTATTCAGGCAGAATTATTATACAACAGAAAAGGTGCACAGTTCACTACTCCACTTGACAGCATGCCATATACCGATCGGATGCAACATCCCTTATATCCAGACATCTGGCTCGATGTTGAGACATTCTTCAATGGTACAGCAGAAGGCGCTTTCGATAATTACTATTTTGAGATTCCATTGTTGTTGTCTTACAAAATCGGACCTTCGAAATGGTCGCTGATGACCGGCGGATATTATGGTTGGCTTGCTCAAACCGAAACACATGCAACTGCTGTCGGCTATGTCGGATACGATCCGGCACAAAGAGAAGAAGTCCTTGATTTTGCAGAAAACACACGCAAGTACGATTATGGAGCACTGATTGGAACAACCTTTAAAGCAAGTGACCGAATCAACATCGACATTCGTATTTCATTTGGAATGAAATCTGTTTTTATTGACGAATATAAAAAAATAGACTATTCGCTCAATAATATGTTTGCTCAGTTTACCGCCAGTTATTCATTTATACCTGCCAACTGGTTTGGCAAAAAACAATGATCAAAGACCTCTCTACCCTTCTCTCCAAACCAATTTCGGACGAAACACTTTCTTCCGAAGAAGCAATGTCTGTGTATAAAAATACTCCATTACCTCAACTAATTTCGGCTGCGTATAATCTACGCATGAAGCTGCATCCCGAGAATGAAGTGAGCTGGATTATCGACCGCAACGTAAATATATCAAATGTATGCATTACCGGATGTCGCTTTTGCAACTTCAGTTGTTCGAAAAACAGTCCATCAGCATATGTTACCTCACGCGATGAATACAGAAAAAAAATAAATGAATTGTATGCGCTTGGAGGAAATCAATTGTTATTGCAGGGTGGGCTGAATCCAGCGCTGGATCTGCAGTTTCATTGCGACCTTTTTCGCTGGATGAAATCTGAATTTCCAAAATTAAAACTACATGCTTTGAGTCCTGCAGAAGTGGATTTTATGGCACGCACAGAAAAGTTATCGCATGAAGAAACACTGGAAATGCTCATAAATGCAGGCCTTGACAGTCTTCCGGGTGCAGGTGCGGAAATACTATCCGATCGCGTACGTAAAATAGTTTCACCGTCCAAAATCAGTGCTGATGGTTGGATTGAAGTAATGCGTGTAGCACACAAACTTGGATTGGTAACCTCAGCCACCATGATGTTTGGTCATGTTGAAACATTGGAAGAACGAATTGAGCATATGATTCGTATTCGTGAACTGCAAAAGGAAAAACCGGAAAATGCACCTGGTTTTTTATCATTCATTCCATGGCCGTTTTACGGAAAAGATACAGCATTGGAAAAAGCTGGGCTAGTGGATAAAAGTGTCACTCCGGTTGAATACATCCGTCTGATTGCCACAGCCAGACTGGTTTTGAACAATATTCCAAACATACAGGCCTCGTGGTTGACGGTTGGAAAAACAACGGCCTCCGTATGTCTTTATGCGGGAGCCAATGATCTCGGCAGTATCATGATTGAAGAGAATGTCGTTTCATCGGCTGGTGCTTCGTACCGCATGAATGCTGATGAAATGTTGCAGCTCATCAGCGATTCGGGATTTGAGCCGCGCCGAAGGAATCAGGATTTTACGGATGTGTGAGGCACAAAGCACAACTATTCACAAGTAAAAAGTTGAAAGTTTATAAAGTTTATAAAGGTGCCGTTGGAGCTTACGGCACAACACTTCCCGAGCCATCAGGTTATCAAGTTATCAAGTTTAAAGTTTGTAAAGTTTATCACAGCATCTTTCTACTTTAAAACTTTATGAACTTTATGAACTCCGAATTTCCTATCTTTACAACAAAAATCAATTCATGCCTGCACCCAATAACACCAATCCTTTTCTCACGCTGAGCGAAGTTCTATCGCAGGTGCGGGTGGTGGTTGCCCGCGAGTTTGCGCTACCGTTGTGGATTAAAGCCGATATGCTGAAGCTCAATCATTATTCAGCATCGGGCCACGCGTTTCCGGAATTGGTTGAAAAAGTGAATGGCAAAATTACGGCAAAATGCCAATCCATGATCTGGGCCGATGATCTGCAGCGGATTGCAACCAATTTTCGACAAATAACCGGAAAACAACTAACTGATGGGATTGAAATTCTTTTCCGTGCAGAAATCCGTTTTCACGAGCAATACGGCATGCGCCTCCGCATCATCGATATCGATGCACAATATACATTAGGGCAAATGGCGATGGAACGCAAAAACACCATCGAGAAGCTCAAAAAAGAAGGATTGTATTTTCTGAACAAACAAGTTGTTTTATCCGAAGTTCCGGAACGGTTGGCTATTATCAGTGCGGCTACCAGCAGGGGATTGCACGATTTGAAAAACATTGTTTTTTCGGCCGGAGCTCCATTTAAAATCAAAATGACTTTATTCACTGCAGTGCTGCAAGGCGCTCGAGGTGCAGAAACCATTGGTCTCCGGATACAACAACTCTCCAAACGCAGCAACGAATTCGATGCTGTTCTGATTATCCGCGGCGGCGGCGATGACACAGGAATGGATTGCTACGATAATTATGCATTAGCCCGAGCAGTATGCGAATGTCCTCTGCCGGTCATTACCGGAATCGGCCATTCAACCAACGAAACGGTTACTGAAATGGTTGCGCATACCAATAAAATAACCCCAACCGATGTAGCGTATTTTATTATCGGAAAATTCTCGGAGCAACTGTCGAAACTGCAGGACCTTACTTCGCAACTCAGCGCTCAAACACTGATGTCCATAGCAACAGAAGAACAAATTCTGCAGGATATGGCACAATCTGTTTCTGATATAGCACGAAGCGAATTTCAGCAACAGAAAGATTTTTTACTGCAGGCCGGCAACATTATTCAACAAAAATCATTTCAGAGAATGGCATCGGCCAAAACCATACTTGAAGCAAACGGAGCTGATTTAAAAACCTTATCTCAAAAAATACTTCTCAACCAGCAACACGGAATCGAGATGCTAAAATCCGCACTGAATCAGCATTTTCAAAATATTGTGCGCAAAGAGACATCAACACTTGACATCCTTGAAAGCAAAATAAAAATGCTGGATCCGCAAAACATTCTACGTCGCGGTTATTCCATCACGTTGCATCAGGGAAAAATTGTAAAAAGCACCAAAGCTTTGAAAGAAGGAAATGAAATTGAAACAATTCTTTCCAACGGACGCGTGAAATCCATTGTTCAAAAAAATAAAAAAGATACAATATGAGTGAACCGAAGTATTCCGAAGCCATGGCGGAACTCGAAGAAATTGTAAATGCCATTGAAAACGACACACCGGATCCGGATGAATTGATTGTAAAAGTGAAGCGGGCTGCCGAACTGATTCAATTCTGCCGCAAACGTTTGCTGAACACCGAAACGGAGATCAACACCGTTTTGGCCAAGCTGAAAGAAATGTCCGATGGTGGCGAAAGCCAGTAAAAATTATAAGCATCATTTTCGGGCAACCACCGCTGTAATGTTGAGCAACGCCACTGTCATCCTGAGCCCCCCCAACTGTCAAATTGAGCCCTGCCTGCTGTCACACTGAGCCCTGCGTTCCGCAGGATAAACTTCGTCGAAGTGTCAAAAGCAGGATAAACTCCATCGAAATGTCGATAGCGGGGTGAAACTCCGTCGAAGGATGGATAGCAGAATAGTGTTGACAGCGAAAATCAACAGAAGCAGTGTCTAACGTATAATAGGAGATCCCGGTTGTTTCCGAAAAGCTGTATCGCAGTAGCGACCGGGAACTAAGAAGGATCTTCTGTTGATTAAAGATAAAGCAGTTTTGCAATAATGTTTCGGGAGTACCCCATAACCGGAAATTTTTAACGATATTTGCACCTCTTATTAAGCGGATGAAAAAAGACAATGCATTCAAACGTTTGCTTCACAAGCTGCGGATTCCGTACCGGCTTGTCATTATGAACGACAGTACTTTTGAGGAGAAATTCTCCTTAAAACTGTCGCGTTTAAATGTATTTGTTGTTTTTGCACTGATAACATTCCTGCTGATAACATTAACGGTTTTCCTGATTGCCTTCACATCACTGCGAGAGTATATTCCAGGGTATGGAAATGTAGAAGAACGGGAAATGGTCTATGAATTATCGCTTAAAACTGACAGTCTGGAACAAGCGTTAATTGCCCGTGATGTATATTTCCGGAATTTCTTTGCGGTACTTACCGATGCCGATTCAAATTTGTTGATTAGCAATTATTCAAACTATTCCGAAGGCGGCAGCAGCAGCAATGTTTCAGAAAACACTGATGCCACCGGATTGTATTTTATTCCACCCATTGAAGGCACTGTAGTCAGAAAATTTTCAACAGCCAATCGTCATTACGCTGTTGACCTCAACGCACCCAAAGGCAGCATGATCAGCAGTATAGCGAATGGCACTGTATTATTTTCCGACTGGACTCTTTCGGGAGGAAATACGCTCATCATTCTGCATCCGGGGAAAGTGATTTCGGTGTATATGCACACCCTGTCGCTCTTTGTAAAACAGGGTGAAACCGTAAAAGCCGGTGATCCGGTTGCCATTATTGGCAATTCCGGCGAAAACTCCAGCGGGCCTCATCTGCATTTTGAATTATGGATTGATCAGCAAGCAGTTAATCCTGAAAACTATATAACCTTCTGATGAAGCAACGATTAGCCATACTTGGTTCTACCGGCTCCATCGGAATGCAGACACTTGATGTTTGCCGTTGTTTTCCGGAACAATTTGAAGTTGAAGTATTGACCGCCGGGAAGCAAGCAGCAGAACTTGTAAAGCAAGCACTTGAATTCAATCCCAATATGGTAGTGATAGCCGATGAATCACAATACCATTTTGTTTCCGACGCTCTTAAAAACACAGACATCAAAGTTTTCTGCGGCAGTAAATCCATTGCCGATGCAGCTACCGTTGAATCGGTTGATACCGTTGTGCTTGCACTTGTTGGAATCGCCGGACTGGAACCCGCCTATGCAGCATTGAAAGCCGGAAAGAAACTGGCTCTTGCCAACAAGGAAGTGCTGGTTGTCGCCGGCGAGCTCATTGCAAAAACGGCCATTGAAAACCGTGCCGCCATCATTCCCATCGACAGTGAACATTCGGCCATCATGCAATGTCTGCAGGGAGAATCATCAGCAGCTATTGAAAAAATCATACTTACTGCATCCGGCGGGCCTTTCCGGGGATTCAAAAAAGACCAATTGGAAAATGTTACGCTGAAACAAGCGCTGGCACATCCGGTGTGGAGCATGGGGAATAAAATCACTATTGACTCTGCAACCATGATGAACAAAGGCTTTGAGGTAATCGAAGCGCGATGGTTGTTCAATGTGCCGGCAGAAAAAATTGATGTAATCATTCATCCACAATCCATTATTCATTCAATGGTGCAGTTTATTGATGGCTCTGTAAAAGCCCAGATGAGCCGTCCCGACATGCGTTTGCCCATCATGTATGCGCTCACCTGGCCCGAGCGTATGGCAGCGCCTTTTCAGACCGGTGGCATCAACGATATTTTTTCGCTGACTTTTGAAAAAGCCGATACCGAAACTTTCCGTCATTTATCTCTGGCGTATGAGGCCATAAAAAATGGTGGTGGTGCGCCCTGCGTGCTGAATGCTTCGAACGAAGTCGCGGTGGAGCTTTTCCTTAACGATAAAATCTCATTCACCGGCATGCAGAAAATGTCGGAAACCGCAATGAGTCACATTTCTGCGGGTGTGCCCGGCAGCATTGCCGATTATCTGGCGCTCGACAACGAAACACGCATTTATTGCAAAACTCTGAACATTAAATAACATGGAAATATTCATCAAAATCGTTCAACTTCTTCTCAGTCTTTCAATTCTTGTTATCCTGCACGAATTCGGACATTACATCACTGCACGGATGTTCAAAACAAGAGTGGAAAAATTCTATCTGTTTTTCGATCCATGGTTTTCGCTTTTCAAATTCAAAAAGGGTGATACAGAATATGGTATCGGCTGGTTACCTCTGGGCGGCTACGTTAAGATTTCAGGGATGATTGATGAGTCGATGGATAAAGAGCAAATGAAACAACCGGCTCAACCATGGGAATTCCGCAGCAAAAAGGCGTGGCAGCGTTTTATCATTATGGTTGCCGGCGTTGTAATGAATGTTCTGCTGGCCATGCTCATCTATATTCTGATGTTGTCGGCCTGGGGCGAAAAATATCTTCCAAATGCCGAACTGAAAGATGGCATTGCCGTGGATTCTCTGGCCATGCAAACCGGACTGCGCACCGGAGACAAGGTATTGAAAGTCGATGACATTGTTATTGAAGATTTCTTCGATATTGTTCCGAACATGCTTCTCGAAAATGCCAAAACACTCACCATTGTACGCAATGATTCGGAGCAGGTATTGGATATTCCGAGCGACTTTGTGAAGAAAATGATTGATTCGGAGCGGGCCAATATGATTATGCCCCGTATGCCAATGATTATCGACAGCATTGTTCCCAACTCGGTCAACGCTAACTCAAAAATAAAAAAAGGCGACCGCGTGATCGGAGTGAATGGGAAACTGATTCATTACCACGATGAGTTTAAATCCGAAGTGGAAAAATATAAGAATCAGGAGATTACCATTCGGGTTCTGCGCGGCACCGAAGACCTGACATACCCCGTTAAGGTCAATGACAAAGGTCAGCTTGAAGTGATGATTGTGACTGATCTGAACCGCTTTTTCAATGTCGCCACCAAGGATTATACATTCTGGGAAGCCATTCCGGCGGGAATCAGCAAGGCCGGAACAAAGATTTCGGAATACTGGAAACAGCTTAAACTAATGTTTAACCGCGATGTGCGCGCCTATGAAAATGTGGGCGGATTCATTACCATGGGCAAGATTTTCCCGGGCGTATGGGACTGGCAAGCCTTCTGGAACCTGACAGCCTTTCTGTCGCTCATGCTGGCAGTGTTAAATATTCTGCCCATTCCGGCCCTCGATGGTGGCCATGTGATGTTTGTACTCATTGAAATGATAACCGGCCGAAAACCTTCGGAGAAGGTCCTTGAAATTGCCCAATACATTGGCTTTGGGCTCCTGCTGACACTTTTGGTCTGGGCAAACCTGAACGACATTCTGCGGCTTTTTTAGCCCGTTGTTAACCGTTTGTAACCCGCCTTTTTTGTTAAAGGTATTGCGCGCGGGGGTGGGAGGGGTGTATATTTGTGGGATTGATTTGAAATATCATTTCCGCAAATGAAACAACTCTCAAATGAAATTGAAACCTAAAAGCATTTTTTTTGCAAAATCAGGCTTAATGTTTCTCACTGTTTTATTGTTGAATACTCCAATTGTATTTGCTCAATATGGATTAAGTCTACAAAATGGAAGTGCAACACCTACAACTGGAACGAATTGTGGAAACTCACAGTCTATAACATTGTATAGAAATGGAAGTACAACTTACTCTGGCTGTCCTAGATTCAGGCATTTTCTTGAGTACAAAGTCGGCTCAGGGTCGTGGATAGCGGTCGGACAATGGTCTGGAACTGGATCCGGATCCTACCCGGCAAGCATTACAGTAAGTAAAACGATTTTTTCTTCAGATTTGACATCTTGGAATCCATCTGGGCAAACATTATATTTTAGATCCAGACAAGAAATGTATTACACAGGACTTTCTGGATGTATTGGAACCACCACCACCACATATTCAAATACTGTAACAATTAATTATATTTCTCCGGCAACAATAACTTCGCAGCCAATCAACAGCAGTGTTGTTGAAGGAAACAACACATCCTTCAGCGTCACCGCTTCAAATGCAACGAGCTATCAATGGCAGGTTTCAACGGATGGTGGATCAACATATAACAATATAACCGCTGCCGGATCTAATCCCGTGTATTCTGGTTACAACACCTCCACACTAACCTTGACCGGTGTTGTTGCAGCAAACAACGGCTACAAATACCAATGTATCGTTACGGGGTGCAATTCTGTAACGAGCTCACAAGCGACATTAACAGTCACTTCGACCTGCCTTGCCCCAAATGTGCAGGCAAGTGCTGCGACTTTTACAACACTTACCTCAACTTCAGGAACACTCAGCTGGACAAATGGGAATGGAACAGGAAGAGTCGTTTACATCAACACAACAAATTCGTTCACAGCACCAACAGATGGCAGCAGTCCAACAGCAAATACCGCATACGGTGGATCTGGTCAGCAATGCGTTTATAACGGAAACGGGAATTCTGTTACTATAACCGGATTAACTATCGGAACGACATATTATGTCCGGATTTATGAATTTGACTGCTCCGGAATATTGTATAACGCATCAACAGCATCAAATAACCCAACAAATTTCTCAATATTTGAATGTAATTATCCGGTAGTACAAGCAACATCATTCACATCAAACCCTTATTCAAATGGAATGATAGTTGGCTGGACAAACGGAGATGGAAGTAATCGTATTGTTTTTATCAATACAACCAATTCTTTCACTGCACCTGTCGATGGTAATACTTATACTGCAAATGCAGTGTATAGTGGATCTGGTCAACAATGTGTCTATAACGGCACCGGTTCAGCTGTTGATGTTTCTGGACTAAACTCTTCAACGACCTATTATTTTGCCGTTTATGAATTCAATAGCAGTGGGTCTTGTTACACAAGTTCACCACTATCCGGAAACGCGACGACAACATCCACGGCTTCAACATACATAATTACGAGTATTGATAATGGTGCAGGTTATACCGGAACGTTCAACGGCAATACCAATTCAACAATTTATTTATGCTATGGATCCAGTGTCTGTATTCAAACAAACATTCCTTTGTCATTAGGAGATTATAGCAAAAGATTCCAGACATCGAGTGATGCCGGAGTTACTGATCCATGGTTTACTTGGGCAGGAACAACTTACTGCAGTCCTTCAAGCGGAGTCAGATATGTAAGAGGTTGTCTCTGGGATGCTTCATTAGGTGTTATGCCGGGTTCTGAAACACCGTGGCTTAAAATTGTTCATGGTCCGGAATCGGTAGCAGATCCTACAAATATAGCAACCACAAACATTACACCGACCAGTTTTACTGCAAACTGGACATCCTCGGCAACAGTTTGTGCAGGTGGTGGTCTTGGCATCATTCACAGAATTGATGTTGCTACAGATGCATCATTTTCTAACATGCTGACCGGATATCCAAAAGATGTTACTTCGTGCATTACCAATGGGCCAACTTTATGTTCGTATGACGTGACCGGATTGACAACGGGTATTACATATTACTGGAGAGTTAAAGCGATGTCCTATCATGTCGGAACAAACAACGGAGATTTATATTGCGGAGTAAACAGCAATTATGTTCCAACCAGTTTCAATCTCCCAGTTGAATTAACCGATTTCTCAACAAAATGCAATGTTGCTTCTGTAACCCTCTCCTGGTCCACCGCGACCGAAACCAACAATGATTATTTTACCATAGAAAAAAGCATCAATGCCGAAGACTGGGTGCCTGTCGGAATCGTTGATGGAGCGGGTAATTCCAATGAGCTGATCAATTATGAATTCGAGGATGCGGAACCAATGTCGGGGACATCGTACTACCGCTTGAAACAGACTGATTTTGATGGGAAATTTGAATATTTCGGACCGGTAACTGTCAATTGCGATGAAGGTGCGAATGGAATTATCGCTTATCCGAATCCCGCACAGGAAAATGTGTTGGTGGTGGGCAGCCAGGATGTTGCCGCCGAGATTTATCTGTGTGATCTGACAGGCCGCATCATTACATCATACAGCTGCAGCCGGCTTTCAGAGCCATTCAGCATTGACCTGCAGAATATTCTTCCGGGCATATATCTGATTCGTGTTGATTCTCAAAACAACTCGGAGTATTTCCGGGTAGTGAAAGAATAGCTCCTTCCTCAACCTGAGTGCCTCGCGGAGCGAGCTCTCTGCGTTGAGGGAGTCACATACTAGCCAATGCACTCAGGTCGATTACACCGACGCAGAGAGATTGGCAATGTCTATTGAAGCGAGGCACTCAGGTTGTGGAGGCAGCAGCGCCAAACCACGATCAAACCACCGATCGCAATAAATATTTGTTATACCATTATGAAATATATTTTAGACGGAAGTGTCTTAGTTAAAATGATGCCCGATGCAAGAGGTTTACCTGACAAACAGGCAGGCATCACATGTCTGTAGAAAAATGCATATAGCACTTACGACCTCAGAGAGGTCGAATCTAAACGGCTTCCTGCGCGAAAGAGCTTGAAAAACATTCGACTCCGCTGGAGTCGTGTTTTGTCCTTTATGTTTTCTACAGACATGCGACTCCTCCGGAGTCATCCAAATACACGGACTATTGTATATTACCTTTCTGTATTATTGCATGATAAAAAATATTTCAGACATATTTATTCCTTATCTTTGACCAAACTCTACACCTATGAAAATCAAAATTCCAGAAAACCAGGTCACGTTTTAGCAGCTCAAAGCTGATGTTGAAAGCCAGTTTCCACAGTACGCCTTTCATGTAAAAACAAAGAATTTTCTTGTTGCCCGCAAAAACGGAAGCACCGGCGCCAATATTCTTTTGAGAAAATCGAAAGTCGTTGTGAACGGCACATTTCCAACTATGGGTGGCAACATGCTTTTTGTGCTTTGTATTTTCCTGTTTGGATTTCTGATACCCCTGATTGTTTATTTCATCGTTTTTCACAAGAACCAGAAACAGCTTGAAACCGAAATCGGCACATTTATTCAGCAGAAACATGGGCTGAAAGTCTGAACTGAATTACACAAAAAAAGAGGATTTGCAATGCAGATCCTCTTTTTTT
>Ga0116152_10002376_pt1 | contig 15340 bp, 17 predicted proteins | sample AD_UKC119_MetaG_FD_89894 | JGI IMG/M metagenome (GOLD analysis project Ga0116152, IMG submission 89894) | Active sludge microbial communities of municipal wastewater-treating anaerobic digesters from Hong Kong - AD_UKC119_MetaG | ecosystem: Engineered > Bioreactor > Anaerobic > Digestate... | reverse complement strand
GTTGAGCCTCTTTTTTTATTTTTTCCCCCTCGGAAAAATAGTTTTTAAGGAGCGACTATGTATGCGTAATGGTCATCATTTCCAACAGAAATCTTGCCTGATAAATTTTGGTCTACCAACAATTATATCAATCGATTTTCCTGCATCCATCGTAGGCCAAACAGAACACCGGTTGATATGGAAACGTGGCCGTTAAAGTAATCCCGGTTTACAAAATGGAGAACTTCGCCAAATGGATCACTTATTCGAATACCCGCAGGAAGGTCATAATAATGACTGGTTGCGTATTCAATACCACTTATAACTTTTGCAATAAATGCTTCATCACTAAATACAACATCTTGATTCCCGCTGTACTCTATAATAAAGTATTCATCTGCCCTGAGTAAATAGAGGTCCTTAACAGACAGTCTGCCCTGGAAAAACATTTCTAATGCAGTTGGATTGATTTTACAATAAATAAAACCCTTGCCCTTAAGGCACAGCGCCCTGATGTAAAGTCTTTCATTAGTCATTTCTTCATTATCAACTGATTCGACAAGGGTCAATATCGGCCCTTCACTGTTGATCAGATCTTTAAGTTGATTAAACTCCATATCATAAACATTTTCAGGTATTAATTAATAATTAAATTTCAAAAAATGTTAACTTAGAAACTTCGCAATATTTCGCGCTCTACCAATATTCAAATTTTCGCAAGAAAACTTCACAACCAGATGAATATTATGATTCATTTTCAGTATCTCTATCAATAAACATGTGATACCATAAGCTTGTCCAATTCCCCTTTTCATCAAACATATCCACATGCCCACCTGGGTGTTTGAGAGATCGAACAATGGGCTTTACTTTTCCATCAGGAAATGTATCTGTATAACTCAATCTACCATCAGGAAAATAAGAATCTTGAATTCTTATATATCCCGTAGGATAACATGTATAAATATCAACGCCCCAAAGATCTCTTAAAACAATTTCACCAAAGTCGATTTGGCCACGGTAATGTATAACAGTAACCTTTTGGGGATTTCCATAAATAAAGTCTGCGACCATAATCAAGTATTCGTGGTTTTACAAAATAAGGCTAAATATATAATTCACAATCAATCATAATATTCAATTTCCCTTTCAAGAATAACCAACCAGTAACCACCATCAGTATCTATCCAAGATGCTTGAATCCAATTCCCTTTTGCATCATACTGAATTGGTTTATAATATTTACCACCTTGGGTCCACTCAGCTTGGCTTCTTCTACATTGGGAATACCAATTCCCAGACGGGGTGGATCTAGTAGGTTCTCCTGTCGTAGTATTATAGGTTACACGTTGTGTCATATTACCACTTCGGCCATAATGATAGATTTCAAAAAAGCCAATCTCATCTTTTACCCATTCACCCCAATGATCATTATAATATGTTTTTACCACTTTAATTTTCCTCGGGTTTCCAAATTCAAATTCAAATTCTTCCATAATATTAATTGTAAGGTTCTTAATAAAAGTGAATGGGCAGATTTACGCAAAAAAAATCACTTGTACCTCAAAAACAGGCTTGCATCGACAATTATTTCTCTTGAATCTTCCTTCGGATACTCATTAACCCAGTTTTTTTCACCTTTTTCATCAATTTCCATCAAGTTAAGGAAATAGTTTACAATCCCAACAATGTTATCAGGTGAAGTCATCCCTTCATGTAAATCACCGATCCTCATTGCTGCATTGGCGATCGGATAATTGCAGATCATGGAAATCGGCATCTCGATTATAATTGGTCTATCATTATTATACCAATGGTAATAAAAAGTTGTTTTGGGACAACTGATAAAGACTTCCTGCAATGCTACCTCACCGCGTAAATAAGACAACAAGACATCCTGTCTTACTTTACTGCAAATATGATCAGAAGAATTGGCACATTCGGCAAACAGATACAAATCGTAATGACTTCCTTCAACATCCATGTAAAGGACTAAAACTGACCTTTCTGAATTTATAATTACTTTTGAGTTTCCTAATTTAAGAGGCTTTCCCTGCCGTTTAAAAAGCAAAGAAACGTTTGTAATGTGTGGTTCCATGATTACTTTTTTAAAAAAATTGGTTCTTTAAAAAATAATAGTGAATGAGTAAATATACACAAAAAAAACACTATTAACCGACTAAAATCGGAAATCATTTATTATTCTACCTAACATACTGAATATCAGTATAAATATCTTCATTTTCAAAACAGATCCCCTTGAAAATTTAAAACTAATTAATTCCGGTAGGCAGCTCCAGCTTTTTATTATACCCTCTTGCAGTACTTTTCAGCAGTTCATATACGTCCAACATGGTGACCATGTGCATTCTCACCATTACTGCCACCCTGAAAATGCCCCCTGGGATATCTTCTGGATGACCGTCAATAGCTGATGCGCGATCAGGGTACACCATGCCTGGATGTAAATGTCAAAGACATTTTCTTCACAAAAGTAATGCAACAGATAATTCTGCTTCATCTTCTTAAACAAGAATTCAATTTCCTTTGAATTTAAACACATTCTAAATAGTTGTCACTTATTTTGTCTCAATACTTAATTCATAAATCGTCATGAGAAAGTTCATTCATCATTCAATCATGTTTCTCGCTTCTTAATACGCAAAAAGTGAGCTACTTTATCTGCCAGTCTCCATATCGGATTTAAGTCAGGTTCGGAGGCTTCTTCCTGTGATATTTCTTCTTTCATTTCTTGAACCGCTTCTCTCATTCCCCGGACCGCTTCTGATGCTTTTTCATAGGCTTCATCAAGCCGCCGGTTATAATCTTTCCGATATTTCAGGTATTCATTCCATTCTCTGTTGATCCTATTCCTTTTCTCCTCTGATTCATTAATATCTGCTGATGTTTGCTTATTACGACTATCATCCGGGGTTCGTAACAATGAATCAGAAGATGGTTGATGATATGTTTTTTCGATTAGTCTGGACAGGGTGCGTGAAGCATGGTCAATACGGTCTGTGATTGCTTGCAGTTGTTCATTGCTGACATCCAGTTTATGCGTTGCCTCACTCCCGGATAAATTATCCGGATCACCAATCGGAGAATTATCCATTTGTGTTTCCGTTCTGAGGCTATCTTTCAATCCCCTGACGCTTTCCCTGAGGCTTACCAGAAGGTCAAATATCTTCTTTTTTATTTCAATATTTTCGGAGGTAATGGGCCAACTTTGCTCAAGATCAGGTGCACCCAGGATAGTAGTAATTAAATCAATTTCCAATTTGAATCTGCAGTTTTCATGTCCGCAAGGCTTGCCGGCCTGAAGCTGCTCGGCAATAGCGTTCTCCCTTGTCCTCATGCAAACAGGACAGGTCTTCGGACGGGTTTGCCTGCCTATGTAAAGATCATCCTTGTTTTTCATCCTCTTCGGGTATTAAGGGTGGATGAATTTTTATCCTATATGCTTTTTCTAATGGAGGGAGTATTTTTATCTTTTTCCCAGCCTGCAGGGCTGCTCTGATTTCTTTATCGAAAGTGCATTTATTGTGGCCGCAACCTGCACATTTTTCAACCTGCTCGCGAATGGCAACCTCCTTCTTCCGTTTGCAGATACTGCAAATGGTGGGTCCTTTTGTCATCCCTTTTTTCATGATCTAGAGAGGTCGGTTAACAATTCATTCAACTTATCACGGAATCTGGTTTGGTTGGTAGATGAAGATTCCTCACTTAGCAGGTCTTTCAATTCATTTAACACATTAAAATAGGGTGCAACGTCCCTATAAGGCTTTCCCCCGTATTGCTCATTAAGAAGGGATTCTATTTCCCTTATTTTAATCTCCCAGTCCTGCTGGTGAATCTTACTTTTGTCAGATGTTTTTAAAGGATCTGAAAGTAGTGATTTCAGATCATCTGCAGCCTTTGTGATCAAAGCAAGTATTTCAATGCCCATGTCCTGGTTCTTAGTCCTGCTCTGAATTTTAAGGCTGACAGGGTTGTTCATCTTTTTATTTAAGGTAGTCAAAAAACTTGCATTTGCATAGAAAACTTTAGCCGGATCTTTCCCAAAAGGACGGTTGATATACAACTCGACATCATCAAGTTTAAACAGGAATATATCCAAAAACTCATTTGCTTTTCTTTTCCTGACCTTAAAACCAAGGTATTCTTCCTTAACATTATCTACCACAATACCAGCCTGATGCGGAGCATAATACATGCTTTTCAATGTCCGGTAATCAACATTTGAATAAAACGCACCAAATGAGGGATGGGAATGAATCCAAATCAATTGCAAAAGATTTTTTTCTTTCGCCGATTGAATGATGCGCACCTGATCGTGCACCGATATCTCACAAAATACAGAGGATGTTCCGGGTCCGTTCCCGGCTTCAAAATGGGTTCCCACGACATATTCACCTTCATCATCTTTAAAATAGCTACCCAAAAATATCCCAGACGCTTCATTTTTTCGCACAGCATATTCCTCATTGGCCTTCTGAAGAAATGCATTCCAGGCTGATTCCTCGATGTAAACTGCAAATGATGGAACTAATTGTTTGTGCAGTAATTTGCGATCATTGAATATACGCCTAATCCTTTCATCTCCTGAAAGTTCAATTCTGGTTGGGCTGATAAAACTCTTCTTGCCAATGATCATCTTTACCGGGTTGATATAATGTTTAATCCAGAAGTACATTGCAGTACTGCACATGTTCCGTTGAAATGCCTTTAATATTAAGCAAGGCCATAGGAGCTACACCTAATTCCGACAATTTCTTATGGAGCAAATGCTGATCTTTGATTTTTAAATGAAGCTCTGAAATGATTTCCCATCTTCCGGAATAATTACATTCCTGCAGACCCTGACAATCCGCGCACCACCTCTGACGATCAAATATTACTGAGTAACGTTTATTAAAAACGATCTCCTTATTACATCCCTCGCAAAAACCATTTAAAACAAAGCGTTCTGGCAATGATAACATAAAATAGTCATGCAGTTCAGTATTGACGCATTGGAGGAAATCATGAACAGTGGAATGGTTATCAATTGGTATTTTTGTGTATTCAAACGGCGGTTCGCAGTGGAGCAGGCATTGAGAACTCCGGTCAATATCAAATACAATCATTCGCTGCTGCATGCCATAGTATTGCAAAATCTTATTTTGCAATGAACTTTTACCCTGAAGATATTTGACTATCTCTGTTGCCACGAGAACGCCTGCCATAGCTGATGCCACCTGGATTGAGGGAATATGTGACAAATGAACATCCTGGATCTTCAATCCGGAACAACTATTGCGCATTTCGGTGAATTCACCCTGACCAATGATTTCGCGAAGGCATGGGGAATTTTCCATGGCCGGGTCAAAAAAACTGATGTCGACGTTCATGTTTTCAAATCCCATTTCAAAAAAGGGTTTTTTCAACCTGACGCACCAGTCATTGATGTATGCCCGGGCTTTCAAAGTATCAACACAACATACAACAATATCATGCCGGATGAAAATTCCAGGGCCCACATCATAGATGATATTACCATGAATCCCTGTAATGACTGGATTCTCGTGCAGTGACAGCTCCTTAAGTCGTTCCGCGGCAATCAGTGCTTTGGATTTGCCAATATCCGCTTTACGAAATAATGTTGTACGTGAAAGATTGGAATCTTCTATATAATCGAAATCTACGATAGTAAAATGGCCATAACCCATCAACAGAAGATTCTTCAGCAGCTCATTGCCACCCGCACCTGCACCTATAACCAGGATGGAGGTGTTTTTAATCTTCTCCCCGGTTTCCTGGCCGATCACCATTTCCTGGCGGTTGAAATAATCTAACCTTGACATAATTCAGGTGTTTCGTATGATTCTGATTTTTGGTTTTTCTCGTTGGAGTGGTTGACCGATTTTAATTTTATTTGGATTGATTTCTTTATTTATCCCAATTTCAATCCGGTTGCGCAAATCAAAGGGCCATTGTATATCATTTATCTTCTGTTTTCTCCTTTCGTTTTTCCAATACTGGTAAGCTTCAGCGTTAAGATGACCGACACCTGTGTCGTCCATCCAGGTTGATTCCTGATTGATGATGCTGCCGCAACCGATAATAAAATACCATAAGCCATAATCTTTAGCTACTGACCAAAGCCCACCTGTACAAAAATAACCCTGGGAAATATGGTGATTGAAAGGAACGCCAGTAGCCATATCGAGTTGACAAACAGGCACATTTCTTGATTCTGGCATCATCAATATGTCCTGAGCCAGCGTTACGGTAAAATCCCCAGACCAATCCCTTTTTAGGTTATCTCTGGCCATAAAGACTGGCATAGAGAAGGTTACCATATATTGCTCAGGAAAAAGTTGTGATTCCGGATCATCAATAACAGAAATCCTGTTCCCGGTTATTCTGTCAACGAACCAAATAGCAAGAATCCTTTTCATCCCAGGATCCTGCTGTAACCTTCGCATGTTTTTAAATTCCTCACGAAGGCGGATTTCGTACAAGCCTGTATTAATGATCATTTTGCGGCTATTATAAAGCTCCTACTGCTTTCTTTACCACTTCGACAGTATTTCCATCTTGAAACCCAAAGTCCTGGAGTGGCCTGTTGCCTTCGGTGATGCGACCATTCTGCAGAATAATGTAACCGTAATTCTGGTTCTTTTCATCGTCGGACAATGGCGTCAACACACCGCCTTCTACTAATTCGTCAATAAGCTCTTTGTTTGTCATGCCCAGATTGACATCTTCAACCGGTGTCTCTATGCCGGTCGCCATTTCTCTAATTATTAAGCGTGCCATAATTTTGATTTTTAAATTTTTGGTATTTACAATTTATTTTCAATTAAACGTTTTATTTCATTCGCATCATCCAGAGTAAATGGGTGAGCATCAATGATTCCCATTCCAAAACTATGGATGGTTATCCTGGTACCAATGATACCTGTATTCAATTCAACAGAAGCGATCCTAGAGAGTGGAATGATAATTTTATCATACCCAATCAGGTATATCCTTCGTTTCTTATAGATGACATAACGGTCATCTATTTCGATGGTATCGGGGTTTACCGGGCTGGCCCCCCTGGTAATCGCTGCTTTAAAGATCGGCATTGATATTGATTTATGCAAGTAAAATTAATCATAAAATGTAAAAGTTGTTAATTGATTATTTAATGCTGATTTTGTACTGCCAACGTGGCCATTTATTTATAATTTCACAAATAATCCTGATTTCTTCATACTAACTAATGCACATATAACCGATAATCCAAAACCAGCACGTTAAATAAAATTTATTGGCTTCTCAGTGCTTTAGTGTTATTTTTGAATTATTTAATCAGGCCCTTTATCAAGATTCATAACCAAATGAACTTAAATTCATAACCAGAACTTAAAAAATGCTCGAACTGCAAAAAACCAGGCTTACGTCGCAAGCATATGCTGAAGAATGGTTCAGGAACTATAGCGAAATAGAACATTTTCTTACCAGTGATCTGCGTCATTCACAGAGGGGCATAGAAAGCCTTTTGCTTCGGATCACACTATTCACCCATGAGAAACAACATATTCCATATTTGCTTCTTATTCATCAGATCTTTTATGATCCCAACCAAGGTGAAGATTATAAACGAAAAAACATTAACAACCTCATTGCTGACCTGCATCAGAATATTATTAAAAAAGAAGGCCGCAATCCTTTATTTGATTTCATGCCTCCTTATTATGTGATCCTGTTGATTTCCGATCTGAGAATGAATGGTTATAATATAGATCCACTAATCTGGAAATTATCCCCAAAACCCGGTGAAAATCCTGTCCTGACACTGCAACTATTCGGAGATTACTCCGCAAAAGGATTTCCTGAAAATCTGCTATACCTTTTCAAACATCTCACAGGCGGAAAGATTGGTGAGGGAATCATTTCCAAGATGGCCATCTCAGCAGTATTATCCAATAACCTGAGAGGTTTTGATCATCTGATAAGGGAAATAAAAAATGACGAATATCAAATTTTACCTTTAATCTATGCAGCGGTCAGATATATCGACCGTGGTGAAGTCAGTTCTGCCCTTAAAATAGGAGAAACCCTGAAACAGGTGGAGGATCAATGTGCCTTTTATTTAAGGGTATCTAAAGCATTGGCTGATAATAAAAACATTTCTGTTTTAAATGATCTGAATCTTTCACATGAAAGACCAGAGATAACAATCAGCATCATGATTGGCCTGATAAGTTATTATATGTCATCAGGTGAGAATCCTGATACTGTATCCCGGATATTTGACGAGGCAAATCAAAAGCTCTTGTTGATCGAAGATGAATATATCAGGTCCTTACAGACTATTGAGATAATGGACCTGTCTTTGAAGTTGGGAAAACATGAAACATTCGGGTCGTTATTTAACGGACTCATATTTCGCTTAAAACAGGATTATTCTGAGGATAGCCTCGTCACACTTAAAATACATCTTCTTCAAGTACTTGTAAATAATGACCAGAAAGATAAAGCTTTGAAAATGAATGAACTCCTGGAAAGCGACTCAAACAATAAAGTATTGAATATCGAGATTTCGATCCTGCAGATGTTGAGACGCATAGATGATAATATGAGTCGTCAGGATATACTCTTCAACAAACCAGGAACTGATGTATATAATGCTAACTATAAACCGGTATTCACTGCGCTGGATCTGCTGAACAAATATTTGCCTGCTACTGCTCAGCAGTCGCATTATTTTGTTTGCCAGAATATGGCCAAAAACGAATTTTATAATCAGGCCATTGAATTCCGGTATTCCATGGAGGAGGATTTTAACACAAGGAGGATAGATGCAAACATCCCGCTTTATGCTGTTAGCAACGGGAATATTGATGAAGCGAAAAGGTTCCTGAAAAATATTGAGGATTATCGGACCAGGCTTGACATTATGCTTTGTCTTACGCCCTATCTTGAAAAGGCTCACCGGCATGAAGAGGCTTTCGAAAAAATCAGGAACTGGGCAGTGAACACTTTCGAAACGGCTTAGTCTTATTTTAAGACTCCCATCCAGCTTTCAATATCAAGGGCCGGCATCTGAATAACGACCCTCGTTCCTGCAGGCTTCATATGTTGGTCGGCCAGATCTATAGTCTTGATGCTGAATGCTTCATTTTTGAAAAGCTTGTTTAATAACAAAATTCTTTCTTTGGTTATAATATCGGAAAGAGAGGTGTGCGTAGTGATGGCATGCATTTCTATTTCCTTTGTTTTTTCACGTCCAACCCCATTATCTTCAATGATACAGGTCAGTATACCATCTTGGGACTTAAGCGAAATTTTTAGCACCCCATCCTGGACACGGTGCATCAATCCATGGTTCATCGCATTTTCAACGAAAGGCTGAAACAGCATCTGAGGAACCATGATTTCGGAAGTTTTTATTTCAGGCGATACAGCCAGTTGAAATATAAATTTGTCTCCAAATCTCAGTTTTTCGATTTCAATATATCTGGTCAAATAGGAAATTTCTGACGATAAGGAAATGAAGTCTTTTTCGGCATTTTCAAAAGTAGTTCTGATAAGCCCCGCCAGCGAGGTAAGGTATTCAATGGCTGCATCCTTTTCATCCTTGAAAAGCATGCTGCGGATCGAAGTAAGCGCATTGGCAATAAGATGGGGGTTCATCCTGACTTTTAATGCTGCAAGCCTTGCCCTGATCAGTTCCGCTTCTAATTTTTTGTTTTTCAATTAATTATAAATGACTTAATTATTCTTTCCGAAAATATGAATAAACTCTTCAACCCTTCGATCTGCAAGATCAATGATTAGTCCGTTTTTTAGCCTGATGTACCTGTCAGTCCGGCTGTATGAATCTATATGGTTAAGGTTGACGAGGAATGATTTATGACATCGGAAAAAGAAAGGAAAATCCAGGATTTTTTCCACTTTGCTTAATGTTTTAGTAACATGAAACATTGTATTGTCAGCCAAATGAATTTTTGTATAGTTAATATCGCCCTGGCAATAGACTATTTCCCTGGCATTAACAACTTTAAATTCTTTATGCATAGGGAGAGATACTAGGACGCTGGGATCTGGTCCCTGTTGCAACTGAGCCAGCAATAACCTGACTCTTTTATTAATTGATCCTTTCGAAGCCTGTTTCTCAAACCTGGCAAGTGCCTGTTCTATGAACCTGGGATCTACGGGTTTGACAAGATAGTCAAATGCCGCGTGTTTAATGGCGTTGATGGCATATTCTGGATAGGCAGTGGTGAAAATCACCTCAAAATTGATGTCTTCAAATTTCTCGAACAATTTGAAACCATCCTCATGGGGCATACTGATGTCAAGGAAAACTATATCAGGAAGAGTCGCATTGATTCTTAATACTGCTTCTGCAACCGATTCACAGGAGCCCACCACTTCCAGCCGATCTCTGAAATGAACACTGATCAGTGATTGCAGGTCTTCGCGACAGCTCTTTTCGTCATCAATTATCACACACCTTATCATACCTATCGATTCTTGTATTTACAAAATTATAGTTTTGAGATGAATAAAAAAATATTGGAGGCTATTTTCCGGTCGATTACTGGTAAACCTGCTCGTTAAATAAGATGTTAATATACGTTTGCCATAACCTGATAATTTTGTATATAATAATTGTTGTTAAAATGGAAAGAAATACCACAATCAGCTTAACGGATAACTTATTTAAGTGCGTTGAAAGTATCGCAGTTTCTGCTGAAGGATCAAAGTTGGGGTCCGAGTTTTTTAAAAAGAACAAAAAAGCCCTGAGGAAACTTGCGTCATTCTTTGAGATAAATGAGATCCAAACGATTATTCTATGTGTAATAATCAACCTGAATTTTAAAAATTCAAAAATTAGCCTGGGCGATATCGCCAACTACCTTGACGTAGCCCCTGTCAGTGTTTTAGTATATTTATCGGAGCTGGAAGGAATGATAAGTAAAAAACTGGTAATAGAGTGCATCCGCAGTTCTGGCGGAGGAAATAAAAGGAATAGAAGTATTGAAAGCGTCTCTTATTTTATCACTACAGAATTGATTGATGCACTGAAAAAAGGAGAGAAATTCACTATTAAAGAAAAACCGGATCATGATCTGTTCAATATTCTTGAAAGTGTGAAACAGGAGTTTATAATTAATAATATGGGCGAAGGCAATGGAACCCGCTGCCTGGATGAAATCAAGCGACTGCTTGAAAAGCATTCAACGCTGCCCTTTGTATCAGCCCTGAAAAGATTAGCGTTGGATGATGAAAGCCTCATGGTTTTATTGTATATGGTTATAGAGTTTATTGATGACTTTGGATCAGGGGACTTCCATACCATGATACACTATCTGTTTCAGGACATAAGGGTTCAGGTACGGTTACGCCGGGAATTTATGAACGGGACTCACCCACTGATAATGAAAGGGTTAACGGAATTGACTGACGGGCGTTTTATGGGTGACCAAATGATTTCCATTTCAGAAAAAGGGCTTGATGTGCTTTTTATGGATAAAAAGGAAAATCAGGAGCTAACTAATAAGAGAAAAAGGTCCACCGATTTTATACTGGCAGAAGATATCCTGCCCAAAAAACTACATTTTGGTAGTGCTGAGCAAAAATATCTGGATGTTTTAACGGATACCCTTAAGGCTGAGAATCATTTAATGTTGACAAACAGGCTTAAAGCTGCAGGAATGCCAACAGGTGTGACGATTTTATTATTCGGGGCACCGGGAACTGGAAAAACGGAAGCAGTATACCAGCTTGCACAAAGGACAGGGCGTGATATAAGGACAGTAAATATAAGTGAAACCAAAAATAAATACTTCGGGGAATCAGAGCGACTGATTAAGCGCGTTTTTGATGACTATCGCAGGATTGTTGAACAGTCCTATGTTGCACCTATCTTGCTTTTTAATGAAGCTGACGGGATACTCAGCACCCGAAAAACTTTAGGAGAGTCGGAGGTTGGTCAAACTGAAAATGCCATACAGAATATACTATTGCAGGAGATGGAGGATTTGACCGGTATTATGATTGCCACAACAAATCTGACTTGTAATCTTGATAAGGCTTTTGAACGCCGATTCCTTTACAAATTAAAATTTGAAAAGCCAAACTCGGATATTCAGAGAATGATATGGAAGGATAAGATCAAGGAAATTTCAGAAGCGGAGATTTCTTTGTTGACCTGTAAATATGATCTGAGTGGAGGACAGATTGAAAATGTTGCACGCAAATATTTGATGAAGAGGATACTTAATAATACGACTCCTTTATTTGTCGATCTTGAAGAGTACTGTGAAGAGGAACTCGTAATGCAAAATAAAAAGCGAAATATAGGATTCAACCGGCCTGTTGTAACTTTCATTGCCTGAAATGACTGCAATCATAACAAAAGTCCAGGGTAAAGAATATTGGTATTTTATTCGCCTGCTGACTTCATAAGTAGGTATTATTAGTCAATGCTTATTTTTGATCAAAGCATTCATGGAGTAAAAAGCTTACATTTTTTTTACGTTCAGGATCCATTAAGAAAAAATGTACTTTTTCAGGATACTTTTTATTCCATTTCTTCAGAATCCTAAAGGCTTTTACAAAGTCCTGTTCCAGATCAATACCAATGCCTATGCATTTCCATTTTTCGAGAAAGGCTTCTTCAAGGAATTTTTCAAAAGAGCGTCTCCGAAACCAATCTATATTAAGGATGAAATCCACTTCTTTGGACAGAGGTAAGAAATCTTGTATATTCCAGGAACTATCCGGCACGATACAATTAAAATCATTTTCAAAATCCCAGACTGATGCATTGCTTATCCTCACATCAACATTTTCGGTACAGCGAATTTCGGTCATTGGCGGCCTCCGATTTAGCTTATAAATTACTGATACACGAACAGGAAGTTTGTGAGTGATAAACTGTGGCTGTTCGCCTTCGAATGCTTCCGGGGGCAAATCATCAGAGGGTAAATCACGAATTGCGTTTCTTATATGTTCCGATTTGAAAGGTTCTTCATCCTGATTCAAAGGATTGGCATAAAAATTAAGGGCCGGAAATCCATAATTATTTGAATTTATATTGTCAGAAAGTTCCTTGAGATTAACTTCATATAACCGGTTGGAAAAATACCAGGATTCATCAGAGAGCAGTGGGCTTAACATTTGAAAAAAACTATCCCGATGACAGTACTCGTCTATATCAATAAGACAATTAAGCTTTAAATTAAATTCAGAGAGCCAGCGAAGAATAGATGCGGGCTCAGCTTTGATTCTGATCACCTTCTCATTCATTATGGTTTTAAAGGGATAACCGAAATCAGTCCCGATATAAATTATTAAATCGTTTGGAAGAAAATCCGGATCAAAATTTCCCAAACAATGATTAATGACAAGAGCAACTGATTTCCTTTTCGCTGTTTTCAATAAATGGATTAATTCTTCCGGAATTGATGGTTTTGAATGTTTATAGATATAATTGTTGATCTGAAAAAGCTCCTTTTCTAAAACTAAATACTTATCCGCTGAAGGCAGATAAAGCTCGAAATTTAAATCAGGGAAACTGAATGGCATAAAGTTTAGATTACAATTTCTATCTGTGCGAAATGCATATACCACTCTACCATCTTCCTCATCCAGAACTCTTGCATGTCCCGGAACCCTGCTGACGCCAAAATTAAGTTTACAGGCAAGAAACCATAGTTCTTTATCCCCATAATCATCCACCGGAAGTATATTGGGGAAATACAGAGGATTCTTAGGGCTTATGTATGCTATCCGTTTAAACAACCGTAGTCGTTCAGGCTTACCAGTCACAGTCAGAATGTGTTCAATTTGTTTTGGAGCTCTCATGATATTATTTTACTAGTTCCATCCCGATCAAGGCTTTTCTGAATAAATCCATTTCGGATTTTAGCAAATGAAAAAAATGGATATCCCTTGGGTAAGAGCCATTCCAACACTTGATTTTCCTGAGGATAGTATCAGACATGATACTATCGCTCATAAATGGCACAGATCCGATTGTACGGTACTTGTTCTTTAATGCCCAGTTCAGCATATCAGAATATCCCCTGGCCTGGGACAGACATTTTTGTCTGGTTTCCGGGTCCAGGAAATTGTTATTTACTTTTATTGGATAATCGGGAATTATGATACCGTGCATCATATTTGCCATCTCCCAGATTGAAAGATGATGAACGCTGACGTTTATTTTACCGACTTTATGCGTGATGGTAAAAGGATCTGTTTTCTTCACCTTGAAAACAAATATTTCATCCAAACCCTCGCAATAATCAGAAAGAAGAAGAGGATTAAAAGACAGCGCCCCGGGCTTTTGCCTGAGAAAACTGAACGGAATCTTTCTTTTTAAAGGACTGCCTTTAGTGAAATAATGATTTGTAATGTATAATGACGTCTCAGGTAATATTGGACTAAGCCTGGAAAAGAAAGTAAAACTATTTACACATTCATGGTTTCCGCCATCAACGCATCCATCTTGAATACCAACAAAGCAACTTATCTTTATTCCCGCATCTATTAGTAAACGCAGGGTTCTTTCATTATCGTAAGGAATAGTGATTATCTTATTGCCGATAAGTTGAATAGATCCCGGCTTGTGGTAAAGGTCACTAATCTCCTTATTATTAAGGATAATGTAATCATAAGGCAGACTGTTTAATCCCTCCCTGAAGTGGCATGAGGAAGGGTAAAGCATTACAGATCTTCCCCTGAGTTTTGAGAGAAAATTAACCGATATTTCTATTATCTCAATCATTAAGAAGGAGCCTCTTTAATAGGAAGATAAAGATAATCTAAAAATGCAGGATAGGAAAAGTAATTTATTTAACGCTGGCTTAGGATATTAAAGAAAATGATTAATCAATATATTGCCAATGCAATATGTTAATAACCCGGATAATCAAAGTTCTGTCAATGAAAAGCATTTATAACTATTTTTTCAAGGGAGTGTTCAATTAAGTGTGTAAGTTCTCTTTCCCAATCCTTCCTTTTTGTTTCCCTGCGGGGCGTCTGCCTGATCCCGGTCGGATGCCGTATAAATCTTTCTTAAATCTTTACAAACAGCCTTTCTGTCCTTTTCGACAACATAGCGCGTTGAATTACGGATTTTATGAACAATGCAGCGCTGAACAGCCGAAGCAGGAAAGTCCCTCGCAATAACATCCTTAAAACCAGTAAGTCCATCGACGCTGAAAAAAATGACATCCTCAACGCCCCTACGCTTAATATCTTCCAGTATCAGCCCCCACTGGCGCGCCCCCTCCGCTTCGTTTAAATAAAGCCCCGGAATGTCTCTCTGACCATCAACGGACACGGCATAAACGGCATAAACTGTATAAAT
>Ga0116152_10002374_pt1 | contig 15352 bp, 14 predicted proteins | sample AD_UKC119_MetaG_FD_89894 | JGI IMG/M metagenome (GOLD analysis project Ga0116152, IMG submission 89894) | Active sludge microbial communities of municipal wastewater-treating anaerobic digesters from Hong Kong - AD_UKC119_MetaG | ecosystem: Engineered > Bioreactor > Anaerobic > Digestate... | reverse complement strand
TGCCGGACGGCATTAAATGCTGCCCGGAACGTCACTGCAACCTTTAACGCCACTGCGGGCCTCAAAGCCTTCCCGCCGAACGGTATCTTGCCTCGTGACTGAATGATGCCGTCACCTTTAATGCGGCGTGAACCCTTGCCGGCGATTAGGCCAGGAGCGTGCGATTTGTAAGACTACCCTGAAGTCATAGTGGAGACCTGCCCTACGGCTTCAGGGTTGGAAAACTGCCTGATGGCAACCGGCTTTGCAAGCCACGCATCATCTTCATCATGCCGCCACCTTTCATTTTTTTCATCATCTTTTGTGCTTGGCTAAACTGCTTGAGCAGACGGTTGACATCTTGAATCTGCGTACCTGAACCGGCAGCAATGCGGCGCTTGCGTGAGCCTTTGATGATATCTGGGAGCCGGCGCTCACCCGGTGTCATGGAATTAATGATCGCGATTAGCCGTTTGGCTTCTTTATCGGTTGCCTGCTCTTTGATTGCAGCTGGGGCGGTGTTAAAGCCCGGTATTTTTTCCAGCAAGCCGGCGATGCCGCCCATATTCATCATTTGTTCCATCTGTTCCCGGAAGTCCTCCAGGTCAAAGCCTTTACCTTTCTGAACCTTTTGGGCCAGCTTAAGCGCTTTTTCCTTGTCGACCTTGCGCTCCATTTCCTCAACTAAACTCAGCACATCGCCCATGCCAAGAATGCGAGAAGCCACCCGGTCGGGGAAAAATGGCTCCAGTGCAGCAGTTTTTTCCCCAACCCCGAGGAACTTGATCGGCTGGCCGGTGATCTGGCGGATCGATAATGCCGCCCCACCTCGGGCATCGCCGTCGGTCTTAGTCAATACCACCCCGGTCAGCGGCAGGGTGGCATTAAATGCCTGAGCAGTATTAGCTGCATCCTGGCCAGTCATGCTATCGACTACGAACAGGGTTTCAATCGGCTCCAGCACGGTATGCAGCCGTTGGATTTCCGCCATCATCTCCTCATCGACATGCAGGCGGCCTGCGGTATCGACAATCAGAGCATCTACACCCTGCAGGCGAGCGTGTTCCAATGCTTGGCGGGCGATGGCTTCCGGTTTCTGCGCAGAGTCGCTGGGAAAAAATTCGGCGCCGACCTCACCGGCTAGCTTCCGCAACTGCTCGATTGCCGCTGGCCGGTACACGTCGCAACTGACCACCAGCGTCTTTTTATGCTGATGCTCTTTGATCCAGCGGGCCAGCTTGGCGACACTGGTGGTTTTCCCGGAGCCTTGCAAACCGGCCATGAGCACCACGGCTGGCGGTTGTGTCCGTAAATTCAATTCAGCGTTGGCTTCGCCCATGATGTGAATCAGTTCCTCATGGACGATCTTGATCAGCACCTGGCCAGGTGTCAGGCTGAGGAGAACCTCCTCACCAACCGCCCTCGCGCGTACTCGATCGATAAACTCACGCACGACCTGTAGCGCTACATCGGCTTCCAGCAGTGCCATGCGTACTTCGCGCAAAGCGTCCTTGATGTTGTCTTCAGTCAGGCGGCCTTGGCCGCGCAGGTTCTTAACAGTGCGCAGGAGTCGTTCGCTGAGATTTTCAAACATGCTGGTTCAACCTTCGTAAGCAGTAGTATGAAGTAATTATAAAGGAATCAATTGGAGAACGTGCTTCTAAGCGAAGGTCGTTCCATGTCATCATTAACGCTCCCACGTTGGAACGTGGGGACACCTATCCATGGAATCATCATGAACGCGTTGATTGGCGGCCTCGCTGCTCTGTTCTATTTTCTCGCCGGTGGCTGGTTAGCTATGCGGCTCGCGCGTGCCAGCGCTGGCCGGTCCGGCGCCAAAGGTGGTCCGCTGGCACTCGGTTGGGGTGCGGCGTTACTGCATGCAATGATCCTGTCGCAGACCGTTTTTCAGCCTGCGGGGTTAAATCTGGGATTTTTCAATGCCCTGTCCTTTACCGGTTGGCTGATCGGTGTCCTGTTGCTGGCGGCGGCGATGGTGCGGCCAGTCGAGAATCTGGGGATCCTGCTACTGCCCTTCAGCGCCATGACATTGGTGCTGGGTTTGCTATTTCCCACTGAACGCATCGTGGCTGACGCCGGGCAATGGCCACTGGAGCTGCATATTCTGATCGCGATTCTTGCTTATTCCCTGCTCGCGTTGGCGGCTGTGCAGGCGGCGCTGCTGGCCGTGCAGGACCGCCGGTTGCGTCAGCGCCAGCCTGGGGGATTCCTCCGTGGCATTCCGCCATTGACCGCTATGGAATCTTTGCTGTTTCAGATGATCGGCGCCGGTTTTATCTTGCTCACCATTACCCTGGTCAGTGGTCTATTCTTTCTACATGACCTGTCCGCCCAGCATCTGGCGCACAAAGCTGTGCTGTCCTTCATCGCCTGGGGTGTTTTCGGTATCTTGCTGTGGGGCCGTTGGCGGTTTGGTTGGCGCGGACGCACTGCAATTCGCTGGACTCTGAGCGGCTTTGCGTTTTTGATGCTGGCCTATTTTGGCAGCAAATTGGTGCTGGAGTTGGTATTGCAACGTTATTAAGTGGATTCGTGACAATTTGCATCGGCTGCTCTTAAAAACGAAACTGACCATCTCAATCGAGGTTTTTGCGACTTGGACGATCTTCATATCGGCGTGCTGGGCATTGTCCTGGTATTGCTTATCGGCTGTTCGGCTTTCTTCTCTAGTTCTGAAACCGGGTTAATGACGCTCAATCGCTACCGCCTGCGCCATCGTGTCAAGGCAGGCGATAAAGCTGCGCAGCGAACCAGTAAATTACTGGAGCGGCCGGATCGGTTAATCGGCATCATTCTGCTCGGTAATAACTTCATCAATGTTCTGGCTTCCTCGCTTGCCACAATTATCGCCATCCATTTTCTGGGCGAGGCTGGTATTGCGGTGTCCACGATTGCTTTGACCCTGGTGCTGCTGGTATTTGGCGAAGTCGCTCCCAAAACCCTGGCCGCTTTGCATCCTGAACGGATCGCTTTTCCCGCCTCGGCGGTACTGGGGCCATTGCTAAAAATTTTCTATCCCTTGGTCTGGTTGACGAATACCATTGCCAACAGCCTGCTACGGCTGTTCCGGGTAGCGATTGAGACGTCAGCCCAGCACCACACGCTCAGCGCCGAAGAATTGCGCACGGTGGTGCTGGAAGCCGGGGTGATGATCCCGAAACGGCATCAGACTATGCTGCTGAGCATTCTGGAACTGGAGGAGATTACCGTCGAGGACATCATGATTCCGCGTAACGAGGTGGCGGGGCTGGATCTGGAGGACGACTGGGAGGCGATCATTACCCATCTGACTCAAAGTCCCTATGGCCGGCTGGTTGCCTATCGTGACACGATAGATCAGGCTGTTGGGTTCCTGCATTTGCGCAGGGTGTTGAATCTGATGGCGCAAAAACCAGACTTTAATCGCGCCGATTTGGAAGGGCTGATTCGGGAACCCTATTTCATTCCGGAAGGTGCTTCGCTGACCCGGCAACTGGTCAATTTTCAGCAATTGCGCCGGCGAGTCGGGCTGGTCGTGGACGAGTACGGTGATGTCATGGGGTTGGTGACGCTGGAAGACATTTTAGAGGAGATTGTCGGCGAGTTCACCACTGATCCGGCTGCAGTTGGCAACCGCAACCTGGTTCCGCGTGCCGATGGCGGCTATGTGGTCAGCGGCCGCACCTCTATTCGCAGTCTGAACCGTATGCTGGACTGGAAACTGCCTACTGACGGACCACGCACGCTTAATGGTTTGATCATGGAGCATTTGGAAGCCATCCCGGAACCGGGTGCCCGGTTGATCTTGGCCAGGCATCCGACTGAAATCGTCGAAATCACCGGAAACCGGGTCAAGACAGCGGTGATCTGGCCAAATCCGGAGCCGATGAAGGAGGGGGAGGGGTGAGCGGGATTGCCTGCCATACCCAATCTTCGATGCCGTTCTCCGGCTGGTACTCTACCACCATCTCGCGCAGCAGCGCCCGCACGATTGGGTAGTCGAAAGCATGTGCGGCGGCATCCAACCGGTTCAACCCGCCCTGAATAACCAGCCACGGCGGATGTCCTTCACAGGCGCGGCGAATCATGGGATGTTCAGTGGGTAAGTCACCTGTGCCGATCAACAGTTCTTCACGTAACTTCTCGCCGCTGCGCAGGCCGGTAAATTGAATTTCGATGTCTCCGTCTGGATGGTCTGCGTCTCTCACAGACAGGCCTGACAACTGGATCATCCGCCGGGCCAATTCCAGAATGCGCACCGGTTCCCCCATATCCAGTAGAAATAGATCGCCACCCTGGGCCAGGGCGCTGGCCTGAATCACCAGTTGAGCTGCTTCGGGGATGGTCATGAAATAGCGTTCTACCTCAGGGTGTGTCACCGTTACCGGTCCGCCTCGACGAATCTGCTCGCGAAACAGTGGCACCACCGAACCGGAGGAATCCAGGACATTGCCGAAGCGCACCATGCACAGCCGGGTCGCATCGCTTCCTTCAGCTAACCCTTGAAGGATCATTTCAGCCAAACGCTTAGTCGCACCCATAACGTTGGTGGGCCGTACTGCCTTGTCACTGGATACTAGCACGAAGGTTTTAACACCAGCGGCGATAGCGGCCTCAGCCGCGTACCAGGTACCAAACACGTTGTTACGCACTCCTTCGATGGGATTGCGTTCAACGATCGGCACATGCTTGTAGGCAGCAGCATGGTAAACCGTTTCAACGTCAAAGCGTTCCATTACCATTTGCAAGCGCCGATGGTGGATGACCGAACCCAATAACGGAATGAGCTCGATATCCGTTGTATCCGCCACAGGAGCGAGGCCGGGGGTGAGAGGGTGAGAATGCTCCATATTGTCTAGCATCACTCGCAATTCCTGCTCGATGATGTATAGCGCGTACTCTGAGCGTTCGAACAATACCAGCCGGCGTGGGCGCAATGGCAGAATCTGCCGGCATAGTTCCGCACCGATCGAACCTCCAGCGCCTGTGACCATGACCGTCTTGCCGTTGACCCGTGCCTGCAGCAAGGTTGGATTGGGCTGGACGGAGTCGCGGCCGAGAATATCCTCGACATCGATCTCGCGGAATTCGTCGATGCGGCGAGCGCCGCTCGTCAATTCCGCCAGCGTTGGCAATGCCAAAACACGCACGGGTAGATTAGCCAAGGACTCCAGAATTTGCCGGCGCCGGCGGTGCGAGGTTGAGGGCAGGGCAAGAAGAATGAGGCCTGCGTCATAGCGGGCAATCAGGCGCGGCAATTTAAACGGTGCCCGCACCTTGAGACCTAGCACCACGCTCCCCCATAGCTGCGGGTTATCGTCCACAAACGCGGCAGGTTCGAATTCGGCGCTGTAGCGTAAGGCATGGACCAATTGCGCGCCGGCCTCGCCTGCTCCATAGATGATTACTGGCGTCCGGGCGGTGGATAAGCGAAATCGCCGGCGCAGGGTGCGGCGCAGCGCCAGCCGGCCGCCGCCAACCAAGGCAATCAGCACCAGCCAGGCAATTAACCATGATGAACGTGGCACGATGCCTTGGCGCATAAACACCCAGACGGCCATCATTAGCAGGAGGCCGGTGCTTGCCCCTAGCACGATAGTGTGCAACAAGCTCTCATCCGCGTAGCGCAGGATCGGGCGGTATAAACCCGCTACAGCAAAGGTCGGAATGAGAATCACGACTGCTAGCGGAAATAACCAGATGACATCTTGCAGCAGGTCCGGCCACCATTCACCGAGACGAATAGCAAACGAGGCCCAGACAGCGGCTAGCACCGCCACGGTGTCGCTGAACATCAGTAGAGCGCGGCGGATGGTAGTGGGAATATTCAAAAAGCTGGATATCACGAAATCAACGCTTTTACGGGCTACTTAGATGAAATCAGTCGTAACAGTAATTTTTGGCATGGTCAGGATAACTATCACGCCATTTCGATGAGCTCACGCAACACGGTGGTGGCATAAGCGCCTCCCAGCAACCGGAATGTAAAAACCACGATGCCCGGTTCTAGAAATTCCAACGTAGAATCCCACACAATCAGCCGCAGTGCTCGCCGTTCCTGCTTCAGACCGGCCGCGGCTAGTCCATCACGGAAAAGGGGCCGCGTTGCAGCCATCACCTCTTCCAGTTCTTTGATTGAGTGGCCGCTGCGTAATTCACCGGCGCCCCACAGTGGCCCTGTCGGATGCAGGTCGAATGTGGCGATTCGCTGGCAGATTGTTTCATCCAATGCATTGGCGGTAAAAATGCTGTGATTGCCAGCCAGCATCAATACCTCGCCCGGTAGCGCCTGGTTCCAGGTTCCCACGGCAACCCGCTGGGCCAGCACCTCATTGAACAGTGCCGAACGTGCGGCGGATAGGTACAGACCGCGTTGATGCCGGTCACGTATTTTGGCTTGGCCGCTCAGCATCGCTTCGGCACGCTCCAGGTTGCTGGCTTCCCGCCCAAAACGCTGCTCGCCGAAATAATTGGGAACGCCAGTAGCGATGACGGCTTGCCACCGGCTGGCTAATTCAGCAGGATCACCATGCAGATCGCGGACGGTAATGCAAAACGTGTTGCCAGATAATGCGCCGCGCCGTAGTTTGCGGGAATGGCGAATAGTTCTCAGTATTGTGAAGTCTGGATGCGGTCCGGCATGCCAATCAGGATCGGGCCTGCCAGGCAAATGCACCGAGAACCATTGTTCGGTAACCGCATGGCGGTCTTTAAGACCGGCATAGCTCACCGCGTTCGGCGGGACATTGGCGCGCATTGCCAGTTGCTTGGCTACCCAATCTGTATTGGCGCCGCGCTTACGCACCCGCAGCCAGGCATGTTCACCGGTGCCATCCAGTGGGAAATCCAATTCTTCACGAACCTGGAAATCTTCGGGGATGGTGCGCAATCGCCCGCGCAGTCCAGGTTGGCCATAAGCGAAAGGGAGTGCATCGAAAGCTGCTACTGATTTCATTCCGGAACTCCGTGCTTAATGATGAAGATCCCAGCCGGCCGGTTGCTGCCGGGCCGGGTGAATCAAAACATCAGGCATTGCGTACCAGCAGTGCCACAGCATGAACGGCGATCCCTTCGCCACGCCCAATGTAGCCTAACCGCTCGGTGGTGGTCGCCTTTATATTGACCTGATCTAGCGTGATACCGAGATCCGCTGCGATCGGTTCGCGCATGGCGGGAATGTACGGTGCCATGCGTGGTGCTTGGGCGATAATCGTCGTATCCACATTGCTGACTGCGAGTTGCCGTTCTTGCAGGAGTAGCCTGACCACTTGCCGCAGCAGTAAGCGGCTGTCAATGTTTTTGAATTCTGCATCAGTGTCGGGAAAGTGCTGGCCAATGTCCCCTAATCCCGCCGCGCCCAGCAATGCATCGCACAGCGCGTGCAGCAATACATCCCCATCGGAATGGGCAATCAAGCCGTGTGTGTGGGGGATACGGATGCCGCCCAAAGTGATGAACTTGCCTGGGCCAAAGGCATGAACGTCAAAACCGTGTCCGATGCGCATACCCATGAAGCCTCTAGGCTGAAGAAGCGGAACGGTGCGCCAAATAAAATTCAGCAAGCGCCAGATCTTCCGGCCGGGTGATCTTTAAATTATCCGCCCGGCCTTCGATCAGGCGGGGCGCAAAACCTGCTGCTTCCATCGCTGTGGCCTCGTCAGTCACTAAAAGCCCGCTTTTCATCGCGGCCTGCAAGGCATCGCGTAAAATTCCCAGCCGGAACATTTGCGGGGTTAATGCATGCCAAAGCTGTGAGCGGTCCACGGTTACCGTGACTCGTTGGCTCGCATTGGCCTGCTTCAGGGTGTCGCGCACCGGAATCGCGAGTAAACCTCCGACCGGATCGCTAGCGAGTCCGGCTAACAGCCGGTCCAGGTCACTCACGGTCAGACAGGGACGAGCGGCATCGTGGACTAGCACCCAATCGTCAGGATGCGCATACTCTGACAACGCATCCAGTCCGTTTAGCACCGAATGGCAGCGCTCAGCACCGCCAGTGACTATTCGCAGCGGTTTGTTAGGAATGATGCCTGCGGCTGCTTCGGGCCACCACTCGTCCCCGGCGCTGATAGCAACCACTAGGCCAGCGAGGCGTGGATAGCGCAGCAAAGTATCTAGGGTATGGGCAATCACCGGTTGACCGGCCAACGGTAGATATTGTTTGGGAATCGCCGATCCCATTCGCTTGCCGGCGCCGGCGGCTGGCACCATCGCCCAATAACGCACTGTGTCCATCATCGCTTTTTTTTCAGAATAGCGCGGATTTCCGGTTCCGCTCAATGAGACGGTGCTGGTGATTTACGGGATGAGGCTCCCGGTTTAGCGGGTGGATTCTCTATTGGTTTCGGTAGAGGCTGTTCAAGGATGCGGTAAAAAGTCTCATCTGGCCGGATCATACCCATTTCGGCGCGTGCCCGTTCTTCGATGGCCATTAATCCGTTTTTTAAATCAGCAACATCTGCTTCCAGAGCGCGATTACGCTCATCCAGTGCGGCATTTTCCTCGGTTTGCGCCTGGATGGTAATACGCAGGGCATAAGTTTGCCGCACCCCGTCTTCAGCCAGCCACAGCAGATACTGCAAGAAAACCAGTGCTGCAATCAGCACCGCGATCAAAATCTGCAGTTTCAATCCTTGTTCGGTTGGATGGGCCATGACAGCGGATGAGCGGTAAAAATAATCGACGCCTCCCTCTGGCCTCATCCGCAACTAAAGCGGCAGGAGAGGAAGGCGCGGTATGGAGGCACGCCACGATCCACCCCCTGACAGGTTCGGGAGCGGATCAGCCAATAGACTGCTGTGTTTAATCGCGGAACACGTTGAACGCTTTCTTGCCTGGATAAACCGCAGCCGAACCCAATTCCTCCTCGATCACCAGCAGCCGGTTGTACTTGGCGATGCGGTCGGAACGGCTGAGTGAACCGGTTTTGATCTGACTCGCGGCAGTGGCCACTGCTAGGTCAGCGATCGTAGTATCCTCGGTCTCACCGGAACGATGGGAAGAGATCGAGGTGTAGCCAGCGTCAGCAGCCATCTGGATCGCTGCCAGGGTCTCGGTCAAGGTGCCGATCTGGTTGACCTTGATCAGGATTGAGTTGGCGATGCCTTCATCGATGCCGCGCTTGAGGATCGAGGTGTTAGTGACGAACAGATCATCGCCGACCAGCTGCACTTTCTTGCCTAAAACCTGGGTCAGATAAGCCCAGCCCGGCCAATCGCTCTCGTCCAGACCGTCCTCAATAGAGACGATAGGATAACGATTGACCCAATCGGCCAGCTTGTCAGAGAATTCGTTGGAAGTGAAAGACTTGCCCTCTGCTTCCAGTACGTATTTGCCGTCTTTGTAGAATTCGGAACTGGCGCAGTCCAGGGCGATGTAAAGATCCTTGCCTGGGGTATAGCCAGCATTGCGAATGGCTTCCATGACTACATCCAGCGCCGCTTCATTAGATGGTAGATTCGGAGCGAAACCGCCTTCGTCGCCGACTGCGGTGTTCATGCCTTGCTTCTTGAGGACGGCCTTTAGCGCATGGAACACTTCTGCGCCCCAGCGCAGTGCTTCGCGGAAACTGGGCGCACCGACTGGCATGATCATGAATTCCTGCATGTCCACGCTGTTGTCGGCATGAGCCCCGCCGTTGAGGATATTCATCATCGGTACTGGCAGATGATACGGGCCGACCGGATTCAGGTACTTGTACAGCGGTACGCCTTTTTCGGCGGCAGAGGCATGAGCGGTTGCCATTGACACGCCGAGAAGCGCGTTGGCGCCGAGCCGGCTTTTGGTGGGGGTGCCGTCCAGGTCAATCATCCGCTGGTCGATGGCGGCCTGATTGCCGACCGCTTCAATACCCAGCAGGGCATCGCGCAACTCACCGTTGACGTTAGCAACGGCCTTCAGGACGCCTTTACCAAGGTAGCGGCTCTTATCACCGTCACGCAGTTCCAGCGCTTCGCGGCTGCCGGTAGACGCACCGGACGGAACGCCCGCTGTGCCTTTGGCGCCGGATTCCAGAACCACGTCCACGCTGACGGTCGGATTGCCGCGTGAGTCCATGATTTCACGGCCACGGATCTCTTTGATTTTCGACATTCTTCAAACTCCTCTGGATGTTGCACTCTTGGGGATAAGGCTGTCATTGACAGTCATTCTAGTCCGGTTTCCAGGAAACCGTGCTGTTTAACCAGGATGTCCAGTGCTTGCAGTGTGGTTAGCAAGGATTCCATCCGGCCCAGCGGCCAAGCATTGAGGCCATCGCTCAGCGCCTGGTCCGGATCAGGATGGGTTTCCATGAAAATCCCGGCAATACCCGCGGCTACAGCGGCCCGCGCCAGCACCGGCACGAATTCCCGCTGGCCGCCGGAGCTATTGCCCTGGCCGCCGGGCAATTGCACCGAATGGGTAGCGTCGAATACGACCGGACAACCGGTAGCACGCATCACCATCAGTCCGCGCATATCAGACACCAGATTGTTATAGCCAAAGGATGCCCCGCGTTCGCAGACCATCAGGTGATCATTGCCAGCCATGCGCGCCTTGGCGACGACATTGCGCATATCCCAGGGCGCCAGGAACTGGCCTTTCTTGATATTCACCGGTTTGCCTTGGCGGGCCACATTCTGGATAAAATCGGTTTGCCGGCACAGAAATGCTGGAGTTTGCAGTACGTCGGCTATCGTCGCAACTTCCTCCAGCGGCGTGTATTCATGCACGTCGGTCAGCACGGGCACGCCGATCTGAGTCTTGATCTTCTCCAGGATTTTTAGCCCTTCTTCCAGGCCGGGGCCGCGATAACTTTGATATGAAGAGCGGTTGGCCTTGTCGAACGAAGATTTGTAAATGAATGGGATACCCAACCGCCCTGTGATATCTTTGAGCTGGCCGGCGGTATCCAGAGCCAGTTGTTCGGATTCGATTACGCAGGGGCCAGCGATCAAGAACAGAGGCCGGTCCAGGCCAGCCTCGAAACCACAGAGTTTCATCATGGCGTGTTAGCCTCCCGCTGACGTTGCTGGTGCTGTTGGATCGCTGCTTCGACGAAACCCTGGAATAGCGGGTGTCCGGTACGCGGTTTGGATGTGAATTCTGGATGAAACTGGCAGCCGAAGAACCAAGGGTGATCGGATAGTTCGATAGTTTCCACCAGCCGGTCATCCAGCGAATGGCCAGATAGTGCCAAGCCAGCAGCTTGCAGCCGTTCCCGGTAGCGGTTGTTGAATTCGTAGCGATGACGGTGGCGTTCAGTGATAACGTCCTTGCCATAGGTAGCGCGAGCGAGGGTACCAGGCATCAACAGGCAGGCTTGGGCGCCGAGCCGCATCGTGCCGCCCATATTGCCACCTTCCTGGCGTTGCTGGAGAGTACCTGTTTCATCGGTCCATTCAGTAATCAGGGCGATGACCGGATGCGGAGTGTCCTTGCGGAATTCGGTGCTGTGCGCGTCTTCCAGCCCGGCGACGTGGCGGGCAAACTCGATAACCGCAACCTGCATACCCAGGCAAATGCCTAGATAGGGAATGTGCCGTTCGCGGGCGAAGCGGACTGCGGCGATCTTGCCTTCAATGCCACGTTCGCCGAAACCGCCAGGCACGAGGATAGCATCCATGCGCTCCAGGCTGACGGTTCCTTCCCGTTCGATGCGCTCGGAATCCAAATAATGGATGTTAACCCGGGTATGGGTATGGATACCTGCGTGCAGCAGGGCTTCGTTGAGCGATTTATAGGCGTCAGTCAGATCAACGTACTTGCCAACCATGGCGATGTCCACTGTCCCCATCGCGGTTTCGATGGACTCGACCACCCGCTCCCAGTCAGCGAGCCGGGCAGGCGGGAGGTTTTCCAGCCGTAGCTTGCGGGCCACAATCTCGTCGACACCCTGCGCATGCAGCAGCAGAGGAATACGGTAGATGGTGTCTGCATCAGGGACATTGATCACTGCCTTGGGTTCAACGTTGGTGAACAGGGCGATTTTACGCCGTTCCTCAGCAGGAATTTCCCGATCCGAGCGGCATAACAACATGTCGGGCTGGATACCGATGGAGCGCAGTTCCTTGGCCGAGTGCTGAGTTGGTTTAGTCTTGAGTTCACCGGAGGATTTAATGAAAGGCACTAAAGTCAGGTGAATGAATAGCGAGCGTTCGCGGCCCAGTTCCAGTCCTAGCTGGCGGATAGCTTCCAGAAAGGGTAGGGATTCAATGTCGCCGACCGTGCCGCCGATTTCAATCATAGCGATGTCTGCCTCGCCTGCGCCAAGGCGGATGCAGCGCTTGATTTCATCGGTGATATGCGGGATGACCTGCACCGTGCCGCCGAGATAGTCGCCCCGCCGTTCCTTGCGGATCACGTTTTCGTAAATGCGCCCGGTGGTGAAGTTATTGCGCCGGCTGGCGGTCATGCCCACGAAGCGTTCATAGTGGCCAAGATCGAGATCTGTTTCCGCGCCGTCGTGAGTGACAAATACCTCGCCGTGTTGAAACGGACTCATGGTGCCGGGGTCGACGTTGATGTAGGGGTCGAGCTTGATGAGGGTGACTTTCAGACCCCGGGCTTCTAAGACGGCTGCTAACGATGCGGCAGCAATGCCTTTGCCAAGCGAGGAGACGACGCCGCCAGTAATGAAAATAAATCGGGTCATGCCAGGTGGGGGGTTGCGAAAAGACGCTACACAATACCAGAACCTGTTGCTGATAGCGACTGGAAAACCGGCGGGTCAGCTTAAGGTTTGTAAATTAGGTTGGTAATCTGTTCCGACAACAAGCCCAGGGCGAATATCAGCACTGAAGTCGAGAGCAGGAGGGCGCTCATGTTAGTGAAGCGGCCAACGCTGAAGAAGGTATATAGATAGTAACCCAGCCCGGCTAGGAACAAGAACAGGCTGATAGGGAAGAAGATCTTAAGCGGGGAATACAAGGTGCCGATCTTGAAGATGATCAGTAGAAAACGCACCCCATCCTGCAGAGGTTTGAGGTGGCTTTTGCCCTGACGGCGGGCGGCGGTGATCGGCACATAGGCGACCGGATAACCGGCGCGGAAGAAAGCCATAGTAATGGTCGTCGGATAGGAAAAGCCGTTGGGCAGGAGGTAGAGAAATTCGCGGAATTGGTCCGCTCGTACGGCGCGGAAGCCAGAAGTCAGATCGGTGATACGATGATTGGTCATCCAGCTAGCGATCCAGTTGTAAACACGATTAGCCAGATTGCGGCCCAGAGAGGCTTGCGAATTATTGTCCCGCGCACCGACAGCCATATCGTAGCCTTCCTCCAGTTTAGCAAGGAGCCGAGGGATATCGGCAGGGTCGTGCTGGCCGTCAGCATCGAGGAACACCAACACTTCGCCTTGGGCCTGACGGGCGCCGGTCTTGATAGCTGCGCCGTTGCCCATGGTGTAGGGATGCGTTAGCCGTTGGACGCCGTATTCGGCGCATAGCGTGGCAGTGTCATCCGCCGAACCGTCGTCGATGACTAGGATTTCCGCATGAGGGCAAATTTTTTGTAAGCGAGGCAGCAGGGTTACCAGGCTGGCTGCTTCATTGCGAGCAGGAAGGATGAGCGTCGGTTGAGCAGGTATCATTAAAATAGCCGGGGAGAAGAGTTAGATGCTGTTACGAGGGTGTTTGCGGGTGTTATTAGATTTAAAATTGGTTCCAGAAGCGATTCGCATTCATAATTCTGCCTATTTCCTTCTGTGTTGGCAATCTTTATAATTCACAAAATTCGCTAAGATTTTTTTCTGATTTTATAACAAAATTTTACTTGTTATTATTTGCTACTATGATAGACGATAAAAAGAAAATTTATGTCACTCAACCTTTTCTTCCTCCCTTGTCGGAGTTTATACCTTATTTGGAAAAAATTTGGGAAACAAAATGGCTGACTAATGCGGGGCCTTTTCATGAAAAATTCGAAGATGCATTAGTAAGGTATCTTGATGTGTCACAATTGGCATTGTTTGCCAATGGTACTATTGCATTAGTAACTGCACTACAAACGCTCAGAATAGCTGGTGAGGTTATTACTACCCCTTTTTCTTTTGCGGCGACTACCCACTCGTTATTTTGGAATAACATTACTCCTGTTTTTGTTGATGTCAATCCAAATAATTGTAATATTAATCCAGAGAAAATCGAAGCAGCCATTACTCCCCGTACTAGGGCAATATTAGCTGTCCATTGTTATGGAAATCCATGTGATGTAGATAAGATTCAGTATATTGCTGATACCTATGGTTTAAAGGTTATCTATGACGCTGCTCATGCTTTTGGAGTTAAATATCGCGGAATAAGTCTTCTTAATCATGGCGATCTTTCTGTGTTAAGTTTTCATGCTACTAAGGTTTTTAATACATTTGAAGGAGGTGCTATTGTTTGCGCTGATGCGAAAATAAAACAGCGTATTAATTACCTAAAAAATTTTGGTTTTGCAGATGAAGTAACAGTTATGGCACCAGGTATCAATGGGAAGATGAATGAGATTCAGGCGGCTTTCGGTTTATTGCAACTTGAATACGTTCAAGAAGCAATTGAACGCCGCCGGAAAATTGATGAGAATTATCGCCGGGTATTAGCTAATGTAGCTGGCATATACTGTCTTTCTGAACCAGATAAGACTGAGCGGAATTATGCGTATTTTCCTATTTTAGTTGGCGAAGATTTTCCATTAAGCCGTGACCACCTTTATGCAAAATTCAGGGAACAGAATATTTTTGTACGCCGTTATTTCCATCCGTTGATTAGTGATATGCCAATGTATCGAGGGCTTCCATCCGCAGCACCAGGAAACTTGCTAGAAGCAAAAAAAGTAGCATCACAAGTGCTTTGTTTGCCTATCTATCCTGCATTGGAGCTTGATGATCAAAACCGGGTTATTGAATTAATAATGAGGTATAAATGATGGCTTATCATACTTATGATGAATTGCAAGAATTAGGATTTTTTCGGATAGGAAAGGAAGTTTTTATTTCTAATAAGGTGTCACTTTATAATTGTAGTAAAATTCAGATTGGCAATAATGTAAGAATTGATGATTTTTGTGTTCTATCGGCGGGAGAAGGTGGTATCAAGATTGGTGATTATATTCATATAGCTCCATTTTGTTCGATAATGGGGGCAGGGAAAATTGAAATGGAAAATTTTAGTGGCCTTTCATCAAAAGTTTCAATTTACTCTAGTAGTGATGATTATTCAGGTAAATTTTTAACTAATCCAACCGTGCCTCTCCAATATAAAGGGGTTCATAGTGCTGATGTCTTTCTGGCTTACCACCTATCAGTTCTGAGTTAGACTAGGATTATGAGTTTAATGAACATCATGAGGGGATCATGGGAACGGTTCGACAATTGGCGACAGCAATCGAAGCAGGATTGAGAGCAGCTCACC
>Ga0116152_10002373_pt1 | contig 15357 bp, 10 predicted proteins | sample AD_UKC119_MetaG_FD_89894 | JGI IMG/M metagenome (GOLD analysis project Ga0116152, IMG submission 89894) | Active sludge microbial communities of municipal wastewater-treating anaerobic digesters from Hong Kong - AD_UKC119_MetaG | ecosystem: Engineered > Bioreactor > Anaerobic > Digestate... | reverse complement strand
TATGATGTGGAATATGACACCACTGCGTCTTTCAACAGTCCGCTTCATCAGGTGAAAACGACCTTAACCGGATATTCCAGCTATACTCCCGGAAACATGCTGTTCGGCACCACCTATTACTGGAGGGCACGTTCGCGTCATTCGGCCGACACATCGACATGGTCAGCCATTTGGAGTTTCACCACCATGAATAGCATGGCACTTACCAGTCCTGCAAACGGAGCTACGGCACAACCCGTAAATACAACTCTGGACTGGGCAGCCATCAATGGCATTACGCACTATGATGTTGAATACGATACCACAGCTTCATTCAACAGCCCGCTTCATCAGGTTCAAACCACTCTTTCAGGGTATTCAAGTTATACCCCTGGAAATATCCTGTTCTCTACAACTTATTACTGGCGCGCCCGATCAAGGCATTCAGCGGATACTTCAATTTGGTCTTCGGTGTGGTCCTTCACCACAACAGATGGTAAACCAGTTCATGTAAGTCCGGCAAATGCTGCAACAGGAGTGTCTTTGAATCCCACCATCGACTGGAGTGTTGTTTCAGGAATCACCCTTTATCAGTATGAATATTCGGCCGACCCGACCTTCAGCAGCGCCACGCCTACCGGCACGGGAACTACATCGCAGGCCGGGTTAAGCAATCTGAGCTATGGACAAACTTATTACTGGCGCGTTCGCACCTGCCATCCGGCCGACACTTCGGACTGGAGCACCCCATGGAGTTTCACAACACTGTATCAGCTTACCACTCCGGTTGTGCTGAGCAGCCCGGCTGACGGAACCACAGGCATCGCGACTTCGACAGTGAATATGACCTGGCAAACGTATGCAACAGCTGTGTTTTATGAATACATGTATGCTGACAACGCATCATTCAACAATGCTGTAAGCGGCTCAGCAGTTACAACTTCGCAGGTTACCGCACCATTGCTGCCCGGAACAACCTATTACTGGAAAGTACGCGCCAACAACGGCAGCGGCTACAGCCCGTGGTCAACGGCCTGGACATTTGCCACCAGCGGTTTGGCAGTTCCGGTATTGATCAGCCCGGCCAACGGCGCAACAGATCAGAATCTCAGCCTTACGCTCGACTGGCAGGATGCAGCTGCAGCAACGTTCTACGAATATGAACTCGATGATGATGTGATGTTTGGAAGTCCTATTGCGAGCGGTTCTCCGACAATTTCCAATGCGGCTGTTTCATCACTGGCATATAATACAACTTACTACTGGCGTGTGCGCAGCAGTGATGGAACCAACTTTTCGGCATGGTGTTCACCTTGGAGCTTTTCAACTGCAACGCTGACAGCACCGACACTTATCACCCCCGCCAACGGAGCCAGCAATCAGGCAGTGACCAATCTTCTGCTTGACTGGAGCGACATTTCAGGTGCATCGATGTATGAATACTACTATGACACGGATATCAATTTCACGAATCCAACACATGCTATTGTAACGGTATCGCAGGTTACCATCACCGGACTGAGCAACAACACCAGCTATTTCTGGAAAGTGCGCAGCAGCGACGGAGCAATCTACTCGCCCTATTCTGCCATCTGGAGTTTTACAACAGAAACCGGCGTTGGTATTGAAGAAAATGAAACAAACATTTTATTATATCCCAATCCTGCCAACGAAAACGCCACATTGCAATTTGGAAATGCTGCAGAACGCACCATCAGAGTAATCAGTCCGACCGGTCAGGTTGTGCGCGAAATCAGCACAAATGAAGCGCATTTCAACCTTGATCTTTCCGGCATGAATTCAGGATTATATATGATTATCATCGTTGAAAGCAAGGAAATGAAAACACTTAGGTTAACCATTGAATAAACAAATTTAAAATTCATACAGAGCCGGTACATTTGAAAAGATGTACCGGCTTTTATTATACACCAAAAAAAATGATTGAAAAGAATCTCAGGCGTGAAATTCAAATACCTTTGCCGAAAATTCCACTATTGTGTTTTCACGCTTCAAAAATTGGAGACAACACAGAAAAGAACTTCGTAAGAAGCGGAAATGGTATATACGCGTAATGCGTTTTATGATGTTTTCATTTCTCGCATTCGTACTTTTACTGTTTCTGATCAACATCAACTTTCTGTGGCTTTTTGGATCATCGCCGCGAATATCGGATATAAAAAACCCGCAACAAAGCATCGCATCTGAAATATACAGTGACGATGGAAAAATGCTGGGACGTTTTTACCGTGAGAACAGAACTCCGGTTGAATATGATGAGCTATCGCCATTGCTTGTAGAAACGCTTATAGCCACCGAAGACGAACGCTATTATTCACATTCAGGGATTGATTTTATCGGGCTGTTTTCTGCTGTCAAAGACTGGTTTTCGGGCAACTACCGCGGCGCCAGCACCATCTCGCAGCAGCTTATCAAAAACATGTACAAAACCAGATCGACCTACTCAAAAGGTCTGTGCGGGCATATTCCCTATCTGCGAGTAGTCGTTATGAAACTGAAAGAATGGATTGGTGCTTTCAAAATCGAAATGTACTACTCAAAAGAAGAAGTGCTGGCCATGTATCTTAATACTGTGGATTTCGGAAACAATACATTTGGCATCAAAACCGCATCAAGAGTGTATTTTCATACAACGCCAAAAGAACTGAAAGCCGAGCAGATTGCCATGCTGATAGGGATGCTGAAAGCCCCAAGCACCTACAATCCGCTGAAAAATCCAAAAAACTGTACAAAACGCAGAAATGTTGTTTTAAACATCATGCAAAACCACAAGCTGATTTCAATAACTCAAAATGATTCACTTTCAGCTCTGCCATTGGGTTTGAAATATAAAGTAGAAGATGTTTCGGATGGCGAAGCGCCCTATTTCCGCAATGCCGTTGCTGCATCAATCGGCACCTGGTGCAGGACTCATGGTTATGACATTTACAGTTCGGGATTGAAAATATACACAACACTTGACAGTCGCATTCAGACTTACGCAGAAGAAGCCGTGAACAAACAAATGACCTTCCTTCAACGCGAATTCGAACGTCATTGGGGCAATGAAAACCCTTGGCGCGACATCAATTACAACGAAATTCCGGATTTCATCTACAACAATGCGCTCGAATGCCCACGGTACAAACAATACAGAAAAGAAGCAGGCAGCGAAGACTCGGCCATGACTCTGATGAAACAACCCATCGCCATGAAGATTTACGATCCGAAACTAGGCGTTGTTGACACAACCATGAGTCCATGGGATTCCATCAGTTATACAAAACGGCTTTTGCACATCGGCTTTGTTGCTATTGAGCCACAGAACAGATATGTACGCGCATGGGTCGGCGATCTGAATTATCAGCTTTTCAAATACGATCATGTGAGTCAGGCACAACGCCAGCCCGGATCGACATTCAAGCTTTTTGTTTACACAGCCGCAATGGCTGCAGGCATGGCTCCGTGCGACACACGAAGAGATCAGTTCATTGAATGGAAATACAAAGAAAACGGGAAAGATATGGTATGGCGGCCTCACAATGTAACCGGAAAACACTTCGGAATTCCTGTTACACTGCGCTATGCATTTGCTCATTCCATCAATAGCATTGCGGTTGCGGTAGCGCGTGAAGTCGGCCTCGACAAAGTGATGGAGTACGCATACCGCCTTGGAATCCGCAGTAAGCTTGAAAAAGTTCCCTCTATGTGTCTGGGTTCATCCGATGTAAAATTGCTCGATCTGGTGAATTCCTACGCCACCATCATTGCCGACGGGGCATATGAAGCCCCGGTACTTGTTACCCGCATCGAAGACCGCGATGGTAATATTATCTGGCAACACAAGCCCCATCGAAAAAAAGTTGTCGATTACGAAACAGCGGTCATGATGCAGGAAATGCTTAAGGCCGGCATGAAGGAAAGTGGCTCAACGACGCAGGCGCTTCGAAAATATGACTTGTTTCGTTATGAAACAGATTTCGGCGGCAAGACCGGAACTTCGTCCAATTTCAGCGATGGATGGTTTGTAGGAGTAACGCACAAACTTGTTGGCGGCGCCTGGGTTGGCGGCGAACAACGATGCATACATTTCCGAAACGGATTTGAATTGGGCGAAGGCGGCTACTCTGCCCTGCCTGTGTTTGGTATTTTTATGCAAAAAGTGATCAAAGACGAATCATTGAAAAAATACCGGGCAAAATTTCCTGAACCCAAAAAGAAACTCACGAAAAAATACGAATGCTGGACATCGATTCCAGATTCGCTAATGGGCGATTCGACCGAGATGCACGGCGTGGACTCGTTGTTTAATACAGGACTCTGATAGCGGTGAGCAGCGAGCGGTGAGCGGTGAGCGGTGAACGGTGAACGGTGAGCTTGTTATGAGCTATGAGCTAAGTTTGCGGCGGAGCGAGGCGTAAAGATATTTGCTTCGAAAATGAATATGCTTAATTTTTCGTAAGTTTGAAAAGAAATATTCTTTAAAACGTCAGGCATGAAATCCATTGTTTCCGTTTTCCTGCTCCTGATCTGTGTTTTAAGCAGTACGGGACAAACACAGATAGCTGAGTATAAAATTTTTCCGGTTGATGAAACAGGGAAGGATACATCGCTGGTGACATTTGTAGCACAGTTGAAAAATATCCTGACTGAAAAGGACACTGCCCGCTTATTTGCAATCATGCATCCGAAAATGGTGACCAGTTTCGGTGGAATTATGTTTGGCAAACAGGATTTTATGTCGCAGTGGCATCTGGAAAATGCGAAAGAATCTGAAGTGTGGGACTTAATGCTGCATGCAATCAATCCTGGAGGAGTTTTCTGTAAAGGCATTTTTGATGAAGATACGATTGAAGCAGCAATCCAATACCCTTATGCCTCTGATGGTCGTTTGTATCAATCAGCTGCCGCACATTTTCCGGATATGTATTTTGATCCGTATTTTACCGGTGTATGCATCCGTAAAAATGCGCCTGTTTATGAAAGCTGCGATGAGTCATCGAAACAAGTTGCGACACTTTCGTACGATATTCTGCTTATCGATTATGAAGCAACAATGAATGCACAACCCGATGCTGGCTTTGATTTCAAAATGCATTATATAAATACCCTTGATGGTGCTGTAAAAGGTTGGATTAAAACCAGCGATATATATGCTCTTGGCGGACGAACATTGTTTCTTGAAAAAAAAGACGGCAAATGGAATATTACCGGATTTGTTGCGTTTGACTGAGAATATAACAGCCGTTATAAACTGAGTGTGGTTCTTGCTTAAATTATTCATGCTTACAATTCGTGCTTCATTCAACCCTATTTATGCGTGTATTGTAACCATGAAATTTCCGAAAATTTTCGTATCTTGCCATAAACTTGTGACCCATGGCAAAACGAATCAACACACAAACCGTACGCGGACAACAGGCAGTTGACGGCGCGGGCGTGCATTTGCGCAGGGTATTGGGGCTGCGCACAATCACAGACTTCGATCCGTTTCTGATGCTCGATGGATTTGATTCCACCAATCCGCAGGATTATATCAAAGGTTTTCCATGGCATCCGCATCGCGGCATTGAAACCGTTACGTATTTAATTCAGGGTGAAGTTGAACATGGCGATAGTCTCGGAAACAAAGGCGTAATCCGCAATCTGGAATGTCAGTGGATGACTGCCGGTTCAGGAATCATTCATCAGGAAATGCTACAGGCGTCGGACCGGATGCTTGGATGCCAGCTCTGGGTAAACCTTCCGCAGAAAGATAAAATGTGCGCACCGGCTTACAACGATATTCAGCAAAAAGATGTGCCACTCATCAAAGAGGAACATGCGACCGTGCGCGTGCTTTCGGGCATGTACAAAGATATGGCCGGTGCACTGAAAAGTCATTATGTAAAAGTGCAGTATATCGATGTAGCTCTGAATGCTGGATCACATTGGATCTACAATGAAACGCCCGACAATGAAACGTTGTTTTTGTATTTGATTGACGGGACTCTTGCAGCAGATGAAACGCTTCATAAATTTGAAGATAAGGCCTGTGCTATGCTCATGAAAGCCGCATCAGAACAAAGAAATACATATTCCGATGTTGTTGTAAAAGCTGGTCCGGATGGTGCGCGGTTTTTACTGATTGCTGCAGAACCGCTTCACGAGCCGGTTGCATGGGGAGGTCCCATTGTGATGAATACGCAGGAAGAATTAAACCTGGCTTTTGAAGAGCTGGATGAAGGGACGTTTATACGGCATGTGCGAAGTTGACACTTCGCACAGCGTAGGGATTTGGAAACTTCGCACAGAGCTGATTATTTCATCTCAAACCGGAACACCACGCAGTCGTGCGGCTCAATTGTACCCTGAGGAAATTCTACACGCGTCGGATCTCCGCCCCCAAAGCCCTTAAGCGGCCATCAAGATTTTGATAGCCACGGTCAATCTGTTCAATATTGTGGATAATACTTTTTCCTTTTGCCGATAATGCTGCAATGAGCAACGAAGCACCAGCGCGGATATCGGGCGATGTCATTTCAATTCCGCGCAGCTGTGTTTTTCGTTCAAGACCGATGATTGTTGCCCTGTGCGGGTCGCAAAGAATAATCTGAGCCCCCATATCAATCAGTTTATCGACAAAGAACAACCGACTCTCGAACATTTTCTGATGAATAAGGACACTACCTTTGGCCTGTGTTGCCACTACCAACACTACCGATAACAAGTCAGGAGTAAAACCCGGCCAGGGAGCATCGGCAATGGTCATGATAGAGCCATCGCGGAAAGTTTCTACTTCATACACATCAATGGAAGGCACATGCAGATTATCACCCTGCTGTTCGACTGTAATTCCAAGTCTCCGAAAAACATCAGGAATCAACCCAAGATCTTTTACTGAAACATTTTTAATTATAATATCACTTTGAGTCATTGCCGCCAGACCAATGAAGGAGCCAACTTCGATCATATCAGGGAGCAAAGTATGTTCAGTTCCGTTGAGTTTTTCAACACCATGAATGGTTAATAAATTGGAGCCGATGCCTTCGATATTGGCTCCCATTCTGACAAGCATATTGCACAACTGTTGCAGATACGGCTCGCAGGCGGCGTTGTAAATAGTTGTAGTTCCTTCTGCAAGAACAGCAGCCATAACAATATTGGCTGTACCAGTTACAGAAGCTTCGTCGAGGAGCATAAAAGCCCCCTTCAGTCTGCCTTTGCGACGTGCAATATAAAATGTCGGATCACCGTCCTCGAAAGTTGCGCCTAATTTTTCAAGACCAATAAAGTGAGTATCCATACGACGACGGCCAATTTTATCGCCTCCGGGACGAGGGATGGCCCCCACTCCGAAACGCGAAAGCATCGGGCCGAGGATCATTGCTGAACCGCGCAATACGCCGGCATTCTGACGAAACTCATCAGTTTGAAGATAATCAATTTGAACATTGTCTGCTTTAAATTCCCAGGTTCCAGTGGAAGGATTACTCACATCGACGCCAAGAAAGCGCATAACATCAATAAGCTTGTTCACATCACGGATGTCAGGAACATTTGAGATACATATCTTTTCATCTGTCAGTAAAACAGCACAGATAACCTGCAATGCTTCGTTTTTTGCACCCTGAGGCGTAATAGTGCCCGAAAGCCGGTTTCCACCAGTAATTTCAAAGCTGCTCATAATTATTGTTTTAATTTCCGGTATTTATTTTTCTTGTTTTTCTTGCTTTGCTGAGTCCAGATTTTCTGTTGCGTTTTGTTGTTTTTCACAAATTCAGTAGTATCCTGCAGCACATAACCCGGATCCAATGCCAATCTTCCTTCAGATAAAATATTGAGTTGTTCAATAATGATTTCATCTTTAACACTGTCTTTGTTCCAGGTGAGATATAATTTTTTCATCGTGTTTGCAATCAACCGCACCAACTCGGTCTTATCTTCCCCCTCTTCCATTTCAACAGCTTTTTTGACCATTTTTTCAACATAACGACCATAAAAACGGAAACGAACTTCATAAGGCACAGAATAATTCAGAAACTGCGCAATCTCTTTCTTGTTTGGCTCAGGGAGAGGATAAGGCGAATCAACATCGAGTTTAAAATCACTCATCAGCATCAGATGATCCCATAATTTACGTTTATAATCAATCATGTCCCGCGGGCCGGGCTGAACAGTCATCATTGCATGAACAATGGCATTGGCGGCCTTTGTTCGCGATTCTTTGCCCGGCATGGTTTTGATAAACTCAACCATTTGTTTAACATACCTGCCGTATTCGGTCATTTCTAAATGTTCGCGCTGTGTGTTGTATTCCATGGAAAATGGCTTTGTTTTACAAATATCTGATTTTATTCCGACAATCAAGAAAAACTGCCGGATGATTTTAATTCTGAATAGTCTTAAGTCTTGCAAACCTTAGTACAAGCTGTTTTTGGCCCGATAAGTCGAATTCAACCAAAGCTTTCCTGTTCTGACCGTTTCCTTCAATCTGAAGAACCGTGCCGACACCAAATCGCGCATGCTCAACACGCATACCTTCGGAAATATCATCTACATCGGCCAGTTCGCTATCATTGAATGCTGGTGCTGATTTGGGCTGCGGTACTTCTTTCTTTTTAAATTCCGGTCCACTCTTATCCGACACTTTTTTATTGAACGAATATCCTGCACCTTTCTGATACTTAGATTTGAAGTTGTTTTCCGAAGATGCATCCTGCAATTTCATACGAAACGACGAATCATCTTTTTGCTTTAGTCCCGGAGAAAATTTTTGAGGAATATCAAGTAACGAGGAATCGAGTTCTTCGAGAAAACGGCTTGGAGTGCAGAAATTCAACTCACCCCATTTCAAACGTGTATCGGCATAACTCAATGTAAGCTTTTGCATTGCGCGTGTTACAGCCACATAAAACAAACGTCGTTCTTCTTCGATTTCGGCCTTGGAACTCATTGACATGGAGCTGGGAAACAGATTTTCCTCGAGACCTGCAACAAACACATATGGAAATTCAAGCCCCTTGGCTGCATGCACTGTCATCAACGAAACCCGGTCGGTATTCTCCTTATCATCAGCTTCATCAACGGTTGTCAATAAGGAAACCATTTGTAAAAAGTCGCTCAGCGACGGCTTTTCACCATCATTGGCCTGTTCATATTCATCCTCGAAACTACGGATACCATTCAAAACGGATTCAATATTTTCGTATCGAGCAATGCCTTCTGGCGAACGATCCTCGAATAATTCCTTCACTAATCCGCTGCCCGTAGCAATCTTTGTCGCCAGTTCCCATGCAGTGGAAGTGAGCAATTGCTGTTGATAATGTCTGATCAATTCCATGAAATCCTTCAGACGCTTGATGGTTGAAGCATTGAAATCATGATGATAAATATCGATATTCTGCAGAATAGCCCAGACAGGGACTTCTTGTTCGCTGGCATGCACCGATATCTTATGCAATGTTGTATTCCCGATTCCACGCGCCGGATAATTCACAATGCGATAGAATGCTTCATTGTCGTTTGGATTAATGACAATGCGGAAATACGCAATCAGATCTTTAACTTCTTTTCGCTTGTAAAACGACATACCGCCATACACTCGATAAGGAATATTGAGTTTGCGCAATGCATCTTCCATCGAACGCGACTGAGCATTGGTGCGGTAAAGCACGGCAAAATCACTATTTTTCAAATGATAGGTCATCCGTGTGTGAAAGATGGAATTGGCAATTAACAACGCTTCATCAATATCATTTGAGGCCTTGATAAGCGAAATCGGCTCACCTTCATCGTTTCCGGTCCACACCATTTTATGAAGCTGCGATTGATTGTTCTGAATTACAGAATTGGCCGCAGCAACAATGGTTTTGGTTGAACGATAATTTTGTTCAAGTTTAAATGTTTTCAACGAGGGATAATCCTTATTGAAATTCAGGATATTCTGAATGTTTGCACCACGAAAACCATAAATGCTCTGCGCATCATCACCTACCACACAGATGTTTTCGCGCAGTGCTGCCAGACGTTTCAGAATAAGGTATTGAGCATAGTTTGTATCCTGATACTCATCAACCAGAATATATTCAAACCTATCCTGATATTTTTTCAACACTTCGGGATAATGATGCAATAACAAATTTGTATTGAAAAGCAAGTCGTCGAAATCCATTGCAGAGGAACGTTTACAACGATTCCAATACTCAGCGTAAATTTCAGTAATGAGAGGTTTTTTTGCCATTTTATCCTGATACTGAATTTCGGGATCATCCTTGTATTGCGAAGGATTGATCAAATTCATTTTGGCTGCAGAAATCCGATTGAGCACATAACCGGGATTGTAGGCCTTATCATCCATTTGGAATTCACGAACAATCGCTTTCACAACACTTTTAGAATCATCGGTATCATAAATGGTAAAATCTTTTGGATAACCGATTTTTTCACTTTCCATTTTCAGAATACGCGCAAAAATGGAATGAAAAGTTCCCATCCATAATGCGTTAGCTTTTGCATCTCCAACCAATTGAAATATGCGTTCCTTCATTTCGCGTGCTGCCTTATTGGTAAAAGTCAGCGCCAAAATGTTATATGGCTGTACTCCGCTCTGAATCAGATAAGCCACGCGATAGGTAAGCACACGGGTTTTACCGGATCCTGCACCGGCCAATACCATTACGGGGCCTTCGGTGCAGGTTGCAGCATCGCGTTGTACATCATTCAGATTATTGATAAAAGAGGGAACCATATTGCAAGTTTGCAAAATTACACTGAATTAATGAGAATGACAAACAATTTAGCAATCAGCGGTCAGCTTTCAGCCCTGAGACGGGGTCCATTTTGGCGATGATGCGATACGGCGATGATGCGACAAATCAAATTCGCATAATCGCATAATCTCATCAACGCTGCAGTATTGTTATTTCATGCACAGAAAAGCATCGTATCTCATATTCACACATGCGCCCCGCTTTGTGCGTTGCGCGTTGCGCCACATGCCGTAAGCGTTTACGTCACCTTTATAAACATTCCACTTTATTAACTTTCCACTACTAATGTGCGAAGCACATCAGTGCACAAGTCGCAGCATCTTTCTCCAACGGATTTTTCCATTAGATACCGAGCGGTCTTTATCGAGACTCAACCAGACAAAAGCAGCTTTTCCAACAATATGGTCTTCCGGAACAAAGCCCCAATAGCGGCTATCGGCCGAATTATGACGATTGTCTCCCATCATAAAATAATAATCCATCTTGAAAGTATAAGTATCAGCTACAGTTCCGTTGATGAACACTTTGCCGTTTTTCACTTCAAGTGTGTTGCCTTCGTAAATACTAATAATGCGTGAATAAAGGACATAATTTGTAGTATCAATTTTCACTGTCTGTCCTTTCATCGGAACCTCAAGTGGTCCGAAATTATCACGGTTCCACGGAAAAGCAGGGCTATGCGGAAAAATAGAAGGATGCCAAGCTGTTTCATTCATTACTTCAGGAACCGTATCGAGCAATGTTCCAAACTGATTATTAAAATCACGCAACATATCAAAAGTCATTGGCAGAATCATCACGTCAGAAGAATAACCATAATATGCAGCAGTCTGTTTCGAATTTTCAATATCCTCCAGACTTAGTCCCAGATTCATCAGTTTTTTACGCGAAATAATAGAACCAGGTTTAAGTGTAAACTTATAATTATACTCCATTTGTTCAGGATTTTCAACCTCCTTGCCATTAATAAACAACTGTCTTTCCTTGATTTCAATAACATCTCCCGGAATGGCCACACAGCGTTTGATATAATTCTCACGTTTATCGACCGGACGCACAGTAATGTCGGACCACTGAAGAACCGCGCTGCGAGCCAGGTTCATGTATATAGGATAATCTTTCAGGTCTTTTCCGGCTTCCTGAGCCATTCCTACGGCCTGTTCAATCACCATTCCATAATACGTTTTGGCCTGATTTTTCAGCATCACCGTGTCACCGGCCGGAAAATTAAATACGACGACATCATTATTCTCTATTTTGCTAAATGCCGGATAACGATAATAAGGAAGCTGAATCCAGCTGATATAACTTTTTGATTCTTTCGTCAGCGGCAAAGTATGATGCACAAAAGGAAACGAAAAAGGTGTCATGGGTGTTCGTGAGCCATAGGTCATCTTGTCAACGAAAAGGAAATCGCCCACCAGAAGCGACTTTTCCATAGAGGAAGTCGGAATGGTATAAGCTTCGATAAAAAACATGCGGATAACAGTAGCTGCGATAACAGCAAACACAATGGCCTCAACCCATTCGCGCGAAAATGTTTTTTTTCTTTTCTCCTGCTGATCGGGATGGATATACGTCAGATTTTTATTAAATGCCAGATAAGGCAGATAGAAAAACGGAAACATAATGGACAATACCTGCGCTCCGATGCTGTGTTTGTTGAATGCCTTAAGCGTTTCTACAATCAGGAGCATGACCATAAAAACATTGATGTATGGCATGATAGTGAAAATGAGCCACCAGAGTGGTTTTTTCACAATACGCAACCAAATGATGATGTTATACACAGGCACAAACGCCAGAAAAGGAGACTGCCCAGCTTTGCGGAAAATAAATGCAAGACTGACAAGAGTCAGCAGAAAAAATACCAATGTGAAAATAATAACCAAGTCCATATTTTTCAGTTTTTACGAATAACGTTTAATCCACTATTTATTGCCGAAGGCGAAAATTTCTTCGAAGACTGTTGAGAAATCAAAAAAACCCTTTTTGTTGCAAAGCCACTCTGCAGCACGAATTGCTCCTTTTGCAAACCCTTCGCGGCTGTGAGCCCGATGCACCAGTTCCACCTCATCCATCTCCGATGAAAAAAGGACAGAATGCATACCGGTTACATCCTGTCTGCGATGCGCTTCGATATGAATTTTATTGTTTTCATCTTTCAAACTCCATCCATCATATTGCTGCATGCGCTCATAAATGAGATTTGCAGCGGTGATGGCTGTTCCACTGGGTTTATCTTTCTTGTTTACATGATGTGTTTCATCAATGGAAACCTGATATCCTGATGTAGTGGCAAGGCCTGCGGCAACTGCTTTCAAAGCATTGAACCACACATTCACTCCAATGCTGTAATTACTGCCAAACATCACAGCTGCATTTTTCTGCAGACATAAATTTCTGATTTCTTCACGAGAGTCTTCCCAACCTGTGGTGCCGGTAACAACAGGAATTCCCCATTCAATACAATGCTTCAGATTATCGCTTACCTCATCGGGTTGAGTGAATTCGATGGCAACGTCAGGACGATCGTGATCGGTAAAACGAGGCCAGAACTGCCCTGCATCGACCACGGCAACAATTTCATGTCCCTCTTTTGCAGCCAGAGATTCAATCATTTTACCCATTTTACCATAACCGATTATGAATATTTTCATGGCTTGAGTTTGAAGGTTAATGAAAGTCCGCCGCCGAAAGAAGAAGTACCCGGCCCAACGTTCCAGACCGATGGCTGAATGCGCAGACTCAGGTCATCACTGATGTCGAAATCGTATAAATGCGCATCAACAGAAGCATCCACAATATTGAGAATATAAACCGCAGTGATAATGATAACCGACAACTCGAGATTATGCCGATAGTAATTTCTCAGGTCAAGAAGATTTGAAGCCGAATAGCGAGGAAAATTATCCGTAGTGGAATCAATCGTATCGGTGCGAGCAATATAGGCCTTACGAAAATCCTGATATTTATTATTGTTCCACACAATGGCGTATCCAGCGCCTCCAAGACCTGCATAAAGAATCGGGATCTTCCAGTATTTGTGGTTGTATGCCTGTCCAAGTCCTGGTAAACAAGCCGACATGATGGTTGCCTTTCTGGGAGAATGCGCCACAGAAGTGGTGTCATCAATATTCTGGGCTTTGACAATATTGAGGAATGCGAAAATCAGTAGTATTGTCGCAGCAAACCTATTCATTGTCAATGAAAAATGGTTTCAATTTTTTTCAGGTCTTCCTCATTTTTAAAATGGATGGTCAGGGTGCCTCCTTTAAGTCCTGATTTTACCTGAACCTTAAGGCCGATTTTAGCAGCGATGGATTTCTGCAATTCCTCATGCGCCAGATCTTTTTCCTTTTTCTTTGCCGTTTTGTTTTCAGGTACAGCAACCATCCCGCGCACAATGTCTTCGACCTGACGAACAGAAAGATCTTCAGCAATAATTCGATCGAAAACAATTCTCATTTTTGCTTCATCTTCAAGTCCTACAAGAGAACGGGCGTGCCCCATGGTAATTTTATTATCACGGATTCCGGCCTGAATTTCAATCGGTAATTTAAGCAAGCGCAGGTAATTGGCAACAGTGGTTCGCTTCTTACCCACTTTCTCACTGAGCATTTCCTGTGTCATTTTATATTCATCCATCAACTTGTCGAAAGTAAGCGCAACCTCAATGGCGTTTAGATTTTCGCGCTGAATATTTTCAACCAGAGCCATCTGCAGAACAGCTTCATCGTCGGCTTCACGTATAAATGCAGGGATTTGCGTAAGACCAGCCATTTTTGAAGCACGCAAACGTCTTTCACCGGAAATAAGCTGATATTTTCCGTTTTTAAGTTTACGCACAGTGATGGGCTGTATTAGCCCCTGATGTTTGATGGATTCGGACAATCCCTTCAATGCTTCCTGTTCAAATCGGTCGCGTGGCTGATACGGGTTTGCTTCTATTTCGTCGATATCAATCATCGGAAAAGCAATTACAGGCGCGGAAACACCCTGTGCCGATTCATCATTTGCGCCCTCAAGAAGAGCTCCCAGTCCGCGTCCCAATGCATTTTTTCGTGTATTCATCAATTTTTAAATTCAATCGTTTTAATAAAGTTGTTATGCCTGCTGTTTTATCATGTTGTTTCGCTGAAGAATTTCACGCGCAAGATTCAGATAACTGATAGATCCCTTGCTTTCTGCATCGAACATAATAATGCTTTCACCAAAAGAAGGAGCTTCGCCCAATCGGGTGTTGCGCGGTATGATAGTCTCAAAAACCATTTCTTTAAAATGGCTGCGAACTTCATCGACTACCTGATTGGACAGGCGCAAACGCACATCGTACATGGTAAGCAGAATCCCTTCGATAGCCAGATCCTGATTCAAACGTGTCTGAACAATTTTTATGGTATTGAGAAGTTTTCCAAGGCCTTCGAGAGCGAAATATTCGCATTGAACTGGAATCAGCACAGAATCTGAAGCAGTGAGCGAATTAACGGTAATCAGACCGAGCGATGGAGAACAGTCAATGATAATGAAATCATACTGGTCTTTCAATTGCCGCACAACCTTTCGCATCATACGTTCGCGGTTTTCCATGTTGATCATTTCAATTTCAGCACCAACAAGATCAATG
>Ga0116152_10002372_pt1 | contig 15362 bp, 18 predicted proteins | sample AD_UKC119_MetaG_FD_89894 | JGI IMG/M metagenome (GOLD analysis project Ga0116152, IMG submission 89894) | Active sludge microbial communities of municipal wastewater-treating anaerobic digesters from Hong Kong - AD_UKC119_MetaG | ecosystem: Engineered > Bioreactor > Anaerobic > Digestate... | reverse complement strand
GAATATGTCGAATATTATTTTGGAGATGCGGTAAATAATGTTTCTCCAACCACAATAGCTTTAAGAGATTTAGCGTCACTCAACGGAACAGACGTAGGTTACATTAGGATAACTCAGTTTTCATCAACGTATGACCAAAACGATTATTTAATTACAGACGCAAAATCCGAAGTGCAGGCGGCACTCGAACTTATGGTTCAAGCTGGGAAAACAAAACTTATTTTAGATTTGAAAGGTAATCCCGGCGGCGACGTCGACCAAGTTAAAAATATAGCGGGCTGTTTTATATACGAGGAAGGAAAAGTAGGGAACAGTCTTTTGGTCACAACAATGGAGGAACGTAATGCCACTCAGTCATATTCCGTAAAATCCACATATGACAATTATTTTGATAGAACGGCAGGTATTCAAATTTTGGTAGCGACTGACGGCAACAGCGCATCCGCAAGCGAACTTCTTTTGGGAGCGATGCTTGATTACGGTACATGCGTGCAAATAGGCGAGACTTCTTTTGGTAAAGGTATCGCACAATATATTGAGCCTATCTTAAAAGGCACTTTTGAGCGTGATGGAAAAACCTACACAAGCTACTATGGAATATACTACACGGCTGCGTATTACTATACACCGAGCGGACTGAATATTCACCACATCGGCTTTACTCCACAAGAACAGTATCAAGCATATGACTATGATGATTTAATGGATATATCTCTAAACTTTTTTGGCGAATAAAACCATTTGATTTTAATTTTAAAATAAAAGCGGCTATTTTACAGCCGCTTTTTTTCTACAACTCCAACAGCTGTTTAATAAGTTCGTTAAGTCTTCCACGTTGCTCTTCGTTTAACAAAGGGGCAAGCTGTTTTGCAAAAGCTTTTAGCTGTTCATTTGACAAAGAACCGTCGGTTTTTTGCTTCACAACGCTGGAAAAAATATCTTTGATAAGTTGATTTTCACCCTTTTCGCCGTAATAGTCGGCTATTTTTTTAATTTTTTCAAAATCGTTTTTGTCGTCCATTATTTTCTCCTTGATAAAATAAATTACACTAACATTTATATGCTTGCATACAATATATTGATTACTTTACTTTGATACGGTGAAAAATGGAAATGTTATTGTTGGCGTTTGCCGCTATGATGCTGTTGGGTCAAAAGCAACCCGAAAAAAAACAAAGCAGTTTTTTCGATGGAATTGGCGATATGGGCATTTTTGGCGACGGCGCAAAAAATTTGATGGATAGTTTTTCAAAACTAAACGGAGACGGAGATAAGACTTCTATTATTATGGAGCTTATTTCAAACCCGTTAGTTTTTAATATGCTGAAAAATACTTTATTCAAAGACAAAACAAAGGAAAAAGAGAACGAATCGTCTGCACCGCCAGAAGAACCGGAAAACAAAGAGCCAATACATAATACGGAAAAGGATGTTTCAAATGCAGACAAAGACGAATCGACTGCAAATGCGGTCGAAAAAGCCGATAACGCTGAAAAACAAGCTGGTACCGAAGAAAAATTTGAAAGCGACGGCGATACCTTTTCAAAAGAAGCAAAAGATTTTTTTCGTCCCGTTGAAAAAATAGCGGGACTGGAGGTCTCTCATGAGCTGTATAAATTATATGACGGCTGGTATCTCAATGAAAAACAAACGGATTAAAAATTCAATAAAATAGCACAGATTAAACAGTCTTACAAAAGACTGTTTTTTTATGCAAATTTACTATGGAAAAATTATAAAAAATCAACTCACTATATTATTTAATGCGTTTAAAAATATATCGCATTCGTCAATCGTGTTTTCAGCGGAAAGACTAATACGAACAAGCCCGTTTGTGATTGTACCCATATATTCGTGTGCAAGGGGAGCGCAATGCAGTCCCGCTCGAGTTGCTATGCCATATTCGTCAAACAAAATATCGCCAATTTCATTGCTGTCCCGACCACTGACTTCAAAACTTATTATTCCGCTTACATTATTTTGAGAATAGCATTTTACCATAGGGATTTTTTCAATATTTTCAAGCAAATATTCTTGGATACTTTTAATTTTTGGCAGCCGCTCGTTTTTTGTGTTTTGCCACCAATCCAAAGCAGCACCCAGTCCCGAAACGGCAGGGTGATTTAGCGTGCCGCTTTCGTATTTATCGGGCAGAAAGTCGGGTTGATAAAGATTTTTGCTGTCGCTGCCCGTTCCTCCAAAACAAGTGGGAAGAGGATTGAAATTTTTTCCAAGACACAATAGCCCCAGCCCTTGCACTGCGTGCAAACCTTTATGAGCGGGAAAGCAAAGGGCATCTATCTTGCATTTATTCATATCTATTGGTAAATACCCCATAGACTGAGCAGCGTCAACGACAAATTTGATATTGAAATCAGCTAAAACTTTCCTTATTGTTTCAATATCCTGGGCTCTGCCCGTGACGTTTGAAACGTGAGAAAGCACAGCCATATATGTGTTTGGTAAAATTGCGTCAGTGAGAATTTTTTCAGTTATGTAACCACTGGAATTTGGTTGGAGAATTGAAAGAGAAATAATACCTTTTCGCTCCATTTCTTTTAACGGGCGTATGACGGAGTTGTGTTCCCATATTGTTGTTATTACATTTCCTTTTGCTTTGTTTCCGCCAATGATGGCAGTATTTAGCGCAGCGGTGCAGCTAGCACAAAAAATAACTCTCTCCGTTTCGCAGCCGACGAGCTGACCGACTTTTTTGCGAGTGTTAAATACGCCTGAAGCAGCTTTTTTGCCGCTTGTACCACGGTTTGAGTTGAAGGATGCTTGTAGACTTGCGTTTACAGCGTCTATTACTTCTTTGGGTTTAAAATAGGTTGTCGCAGCATTGTCAAAATAAATCATATAATAAATATATTAGTGCCGAAAGCGTGGAATACATACAAAAACTAATTTGAGGTGGATTTTTATGGCTGCTATTATTGCGGCATACAGGTCGAGAACCATAACAATGCAAGTTTACACCGCCTTAACGGAGCAGGGAATTTACTGCTCGCTTATTTCCACGCCCCAAGAAGCTGGGGTCGGATGCGGGCTTTCGGTAAAATTTGACGAGGGTAATTTTGGACGGGTATCGGGTATTTCCCGTTATCCTACATTTGCGGGATTTTTCCGTGTTCTTAACTCCAACGGAAGAAGAATAGTTACTCGTGTGTGACTTGCTAAAAACGGCTTAATATGGTAAAATTTAAAAATGAAAGAAAAAGTGGCGTCGATAATAAAAATACTTTCGACACAGTTTCCGCACCCCAAAAGCGAGCTTGAGTTTAAAAATGTTTTCGAGTTGCTGGTTGCGGTGATTTTGTCGGCACAATGTACAGATAAAAGAGTAAATGAAATTACCAAAACACTTTTTACCGTAGCGGATACGCCCGAGAGAATGCAAAATATTCCAATTCCAAAATTGGAGGAACTGATACATTCCGCAGGTTTTTTTAAAAACAAGGCGAAATTTCTTCATAATATGTCGGCTGACTTGGTAAACAGATTCGGGGGCAAAGTGCCTGGCGATATTGAGTCTTTGCGTTCTCTAGATGGCGTAGGGCAAAAAACCGCCAATGTAGTTTATGCTGTCGGTTTTAATGGACAAGCCATAGCGGTTGATACGCATGTTTTTAGGGTTTCAAAAAGACTTGGCATAGCCTGCGCAAACACGCCCGAGAAAGTTGAAGAACAGCTAAAAAAAGAAGTAGACAAAGATTTATGGACGGACACGCATCATTATTTACTGTTGCATGGTCGATACGTATGCAAAGCACGCAAACCCGAGTGCGAAAACTGCGCAGTCCAAAAATATTGCGATTATTATAGAAATATTATTTCAAAAAATGAGAAATAACAAAAATATTAAATCTTTTAGAAAAATTTGATTGTGAAATGATTTGGTTGTGTTACAATTCTTTTGCCCAAAATAAAAAAATAAAAATAACCGAAAATAGGAATAAATAAAGTATGTATCTCGATAAAGTAAGTATTTTCATAAAAGGCGGTGACGGCGGTAATGGCGCAGTGTCTTTTCATACCGAAAAATTTGTGCCAAACGGCGGACCTGACGGCGGTGACGGCGGAAAAGGCGGCGACGTTGTTTTTGTTGCGTCGAATTCTGTCAATACGCTTAACGAATTTTATTACAAAAAGCATTTTCGCGCAGGTAACGGTGAAAACGGCGGAGGCAAACGTTGTTACGGGAAACAAGGCGAAGATATAGTTGTCTATGTACCCGTCGGCACAATAATAAAGGACGCCGAAACCGACAGAATAATCGCCGATATGTTTCGTGACGGCGAGAGAGCAATTGTATTGCACGGCGGAAAGGGCGGAAGGGGCAACGTACATTTTGCCAATTCACGCAGACAAGCTCCGCATTTTGCCCAAGACGGGATAAAATGCCCCGAAAGACAAATCACGCTGGAAATCAAAACAATAGCCGACGTCGGCGTTATCGGTTTTCCGAATGTGGGCAAATCCACACTATTATCCGTAATTTCGCAGGCTAAGCCAAAAATAGCAAATTATCATTTCACCACTCTTACGCCAAATCTTGGGGTAGTCACTCACAAAGAACATACTTTTGTGGTTGCGGATATTCCCGGTCTTATAGAAGGTGCGGCGGAAGGAGCCGGACTGGGGCACAGTTTTTTACGACATATAGAACGGAACAGAATTCTTACGCACGTTGTCGATATTTCGGGTAGCGAAAACCGTGATCCGATAAAGGATTTTGAGTTAATAAATAAAGAACTATTATGTTACAGCAAGGTAATGGCGAAACTGCCGCAAATAGTGGTGGCCAACAAAATGGATATGCCAAATGCGGAAGAAAATCTCGTCAAATTTAAAGCTAAATACGGCAAAAAATATAAAATAATTCCGATGACAACCGTTATTCACGAAGGCGTAAACGATTTATTAGATGCTTTGATAATGGAGCTTGACAAATTGCCGTCGCTTGAAAGAACGCAATTTGAGCCGTTTGTTTACGAAGAAAAAGACAATCTCAGCTTCAAGGTCGTTAAGCACGAACCGACCGTATATGAAGTTGTCGGCGGTATTGTGGAAGACCTTGCGAGAAAAGTATTTTTTGATGATTACGAAAGTTTTCGGTATTTTCAAAATACTCTCAAAAAACAAGGCGTTATAACGGAACTGAAAAAGCAGGGTATGAAAGAAGGCGATACCGTTATTGTCAGCGATTTAGAATTTGAATATGTGGAGTAAATTTTTATGATAACAAGCAAAGAAAGAAGTATTTTAAAAAGTAAATGCAATACCTTAAAACCGTCCGTAAATATCGGTAAAAGCGGTTTGTCATTAAATATAATAACTGAAATTGAAACTGTTTTGTTTCACAATGAAATAGCCAAAATAAACGTTTTAAAAAGCTGTGACGAAAAAGCAACGGATTTGATGAATGCCGTATGTGAAAAGATCGGCAGCGAACCCATTGCAAGTATTGGCAATAAATTTACGGTTTACAAAAGAAGCGACAAAAAAGAAATCGAACATCTGCTTTAAAAACGAATTTAAACGACAAATAAAAAAGTAACAAAAATGCAGTCTAGAAAGAGGACTGCATTTTTTCATTGTACTTTTTGTTGTATTTGCTGTATATTGCCGCAGCAAGCATTAAAGCGGACATCACCAAAGAATATATAGGAAAAAAACTAATGAATGAGATACCCACGAGAGCTATTGAAGAAATAATGTAGTACGGGAATCGTTTTTCATTGAAAGCATAGATAAAAATTTTTCTGTCTTTTTTTACGGAAATTTCGGGCAAATCGGGCAGGGTGTTGTTTTGCTCCAATATTTTGCATAAATCGTCGACTGAAAAAACGGTACAGCGGGTGTTTGAATACTCGCAAAGCGGCTTTACGTCAAAATCTGTTTTACCGTAAATAATAATTTTGTCGGAATTTATTTTTCGGTTTACGGCAAGTATTTCAGAGAAATCCTGTCTAGCAAGCGGTTTGAATTTGAACCATACCCATACAAGAAGTTTTCGTTCAGGTTTTTGTGCGATAAAACCGTTTTCAATAAAATATATTTCGTAATTTTTTGCGCGGAACACATCGGCGACAATCTCTTTGCCGCCATAGAGCGATAAATATAATTCTAGTTTCTCTAAATAATCTTTTCTTTGTTTGGAATAGTATTTTTTCGTTTTAAAGGGTAAAAGTTTATACAAAATAATACAGCTGCACAATGCGATACCGCCCGAACACAGAGCGGAAATCCAAGCGACTTTCACAAAATAATAAAGCCACACAAAAGCGAGTGAAAAAACCGCAAATCCTATTAAAAGTACATTAAAAAACTTTGCCATAATATCTAAGTATTGACTAAATAAAAAAAATCAAACACCTAAAAACGGGTTGAAAGCACTCGCTTTATAGTGTATAATTATGTAGATGAAAATAGGAGTTTTTGGCGGAACTTTTTCACCGCCGCATATTACCCATACGGAAATGGCAGAGCAATCGGTCTTGCAACTCGGTTTGGACAAGCTTTTTGTTTTGCCAAACGGCATTCCGCCACACAAACAATGCGGTGAAAGCAAGACCCATAGACTCAATATGGCAAAACTGGCTTTCGGCAATATTGAAAAAGTGATTATAGACACATACGAAATCGAAAACCAAGGCGATAGTTACACATACAAAACTCTAAATCATTTTCGTGAACTATACCCGACAGACGAGATATATTTAATAATAGGCGGCGACAGCCTTAGGGATTTTGAAACATGGAAGTATCCCGAACAAATCTTGACGACGGCTACTCTTGCTGTTTGTCAGAGAAAAGGAAATGATTTTGACATTGACAAAAAAGAAATCGAAAATAAATATAATGCAACTATTAGGGAAGTAAAAATAAAACAAAGCGAAATTTCTTCCACAAAAATCCGAGTGGATTACCAATTTGGGATAGATTGCACGGACAGAGTGCCGCAAGCCGTTGACAGTTATATCAAAAAACACGGATTGTACAGCAATTATTCCGAACAAGTTGCTAAACTTAAATTGATGTTAAAACCTTCTCGGTTTAAACATACTTATTATGTGATTTTGGCTGCGTTAAAATTGCCGTCAAAATGCGAAAGGGACAAAATTTTTTTGTCTTGTCTTTTACACGACTGTGCAAAAAATATGTCAGCTGCTGATTACTCAAAATACGGATTTACCCCCGAAGAAAATATGCCAGAGGGAATATTGCACGCACCGCTAGGTGCATTGGTGGCAGAGAAAAAATTTGGCATTAAAGACAATGATATACTTGACGCTATACGCTATCACACAACAGCAAGACCAAATATGACCGAACTTGATATGGTTGTGTATACGGCAGATAAAATAGAGGAGTCCCGTGCGTACCCCGTATCACATCTCTATGGAAAAACACTGGAAGAAACTTTTTTAAACTGCTTGCTTGAAGCTACTGACTATGTCTCAAAAAGACTTAGCATGAAAGAATATTACTCTCTTACAAAGCAAGCGATAGACTTTTACCTAGACAAAAGGAGAAACAAATGAACGACAAAGTAAAATTGATTTGCAAAACGCTGAGCGACAAAAAAGCTGTAGACATCAAAGTTGTACAAGTAAAGGAAGTGTCTTCTCTAGCTGATTATTTTGTAATATGCTCGGGAAAAAATGCGCCCCAAGTAAAAGCGTTATATGAAAATCTTGACGAAACTCTGAGTAAACAGGGCATTGAGCCACGTCGTCAAGAAGGCAGCAGTGAGGGCAAATGGATTGCTATTGACTACGGTGATGTATTGGTGCATATTTTTCACAGTGAAACTAGAGAGTTTTACCAACTTGACAAGTTGTGGTCAAACGGCACTAATGTTGTAGATTATAAAGATTAGTTGTAAACAAATAGTAAAAATCGACTATTAAAATTAAAAATCGCAAGAAAAAACGCGGACAAATTTTTGCCGCGTTTATTTTTTTTTCGTAACTAAAAAATATCATCGTTTCGGTTTGAAACCATATCGAATTTTCTAACAAACAGCCAAGCAATCATAAAGATACCTGCGATGCCGACCAAAATATAAATAGCCGTTTCAAGCCAAATCATGCTGCCGGTAATCCAGCCGACCAAGTTGAAATCGAAAATGCCTACCAAGAGCCAGTTGAGTGCGCCGATTATTATAAGAATAAGAGCGATTATGGACACGATGTTAAAGCCTCTTTTCACGACAAAAATCCTCCTTGAATTATTTACTAATAGTTTGTCAAAAATTTTTATTATTATGTGTTGTTGCAAATACGCCAAATATGTGAGATAATTTTTTTCATGAATAACACTACAAAAATAATATGTTTCAATGCTGTTATAGCGGCATTATATATTGCCCTGACGATGACTCTCGCTCCAATAAGTTACGGAGTGATACAGCTTCGTGTTGCGGAAAGTCTTACCATTTTACCTGCCGCACTGCCGTTTTCGGTTTTTGGTTTATTTATTGGATGTGCCGTATCCAACACTATATCTATGTTTGGTATATACGATGTCATATTTGGAAGTCTTATCACGCTTATTGCGGGACTACTAACCGCAAAAATAAAAAATATGTGGCTTGCTCCTTTACCGCCGATTTTTCTAAACGCTTTTGGGCTGCCGCTTATTTGGTATCTTATCGGTTCGGAAGCAGTTTATTGGATAAACGTATTGAGCATTTTTATAAGTCAAACGATAGTCTTGTATTTAATAGGCGTACCGTTAATGGTGTTGATGAAAAAAACAGTAGTAAAAAAATATTTTGCTGATTATCTTAGCGACCGCTCCTAAAAAGAGCGGTTTTATTTTTCTAAAATTGACCTGATGTAGTCGTCCGGCGGAGATTCCGTGTATACAACATAAGGCAAAAATGATCCGTCTATCGGATAAATTTTTACAGTCAAATATCGTGTAATGTCATCATATACTGCACAATTTATCATTATCGTATCGACAAAATTTTTAGCTTTTATCGTAAGCGTAACGTGAAACCATTCGTACTGTGCCACTACTGAACGAGAGATTGGAATGGGCATTGTTTTTCCTTGCTTGTCGGTGACGAATTTTTGTCCCGTTTCTATTATAGTAATCGTTGCGCCTTCCACCGCTTGCCCGTCAAGGTTAATAACTGTAACGCAAAGCAGAGTGTTGTTTTTATCATTATAAACGCCTCTGGCATTATCCACAGCCGCCAGCGTCGCAACAATAATTGAAATTATTAGTATAGGAACAATAACACGGAAAAAAGCTGAGTCGTTTTTCATAATAAAATTTTATTCTTATCTATTGCTTAATATTAGTCATTAACGCTGTTTCAGTGTAAAAAATATTGTAATTCCAGTGCGAATATGGTATAATAACAACATAATAACTTAGCAAAATTATCATATCTTACATTTTTTTAGAGGTGCAATAATGGAAAATCTGCTAATGCAATTTTTATGGGGTTATCAACTCTCAATGGGAGACAGCTTTGTAAGACTGTTTACTGAAATGACGCCTATCGTTATAGTGCTGTTTATTTTGGGAATACTGTTTTGCTTTGTGGAACTATTTGTTCCCGGTTTCGGTGTTTTTGGCATAGCGGGTATTGTTTTGCTCATTGTGGCGATTGTATTACGTATGGTAGCAGGCGGCGACATTTATATGTTTGTCTATATGTTTATCATATCTCTTATTATCATAGGCATAATGTTTGCGATTGTCACACGCTCGGCAAAAAAAGGTTTTTTATCAAAAACAAAAATATTTGACGTTGGCACATCTGTACCAACGGGAATAACCGAAGGTACAAGAGATTTTACACCGCTTTTGGGTGTTCACGGCACGGCATTGACGTTTTTGCGTCCTGTCGGAAGGGCTGATTTTGGAGGTCAAACAGAAGACGTAATTTCGCTTGACGAAATCATTGAAGCGGGCGAAGAAATAGTGGTTGTAAAAATCGAAGGACAAAAAATAATGGTTACAAAATCAAAAAACAAAAAAGGAGAAAATAAATGACGATTTTAATATCTAATATGCTCCAATTCGCCACCGTAGGCGGGCTGGAAAGTTGGCTGGTTGCGCTCTTGGTAATCATCGGCGCCCTTGTACTATTGCTCTTATTGTTTGTTCCTCTGGGAACATGGTTTAGAGCTTTGATAAGCAAAGCACACGTAAGTATGGCTCAGCTTATCGGTATGAAGCTGAGAAAAATCAGATTTAAAATGATTGTTGAAGCTTATATTAGAGCAAAAAAAGCGGGACTTGAAATACATGTTGACGAACTTGAAACGCACATAATGGCAGGCGGTAATGTCCTTAATATAGTAGACGCTTTGATTTCTGCTCACAGTGCTAACATTGAACTTACACTGCAAACAGCAAAAGCAATCGACCTTGCAGGACGTGACGTACTAAACGCAGTAAAAGTATCGGTCAATCCAAAAGTAATAGAAACTCCTATTATTTCCGCTATAGCAAAAGACGGCATCGAACTTAGAGCAAAAGCAAGAGTAACTGTAAGAGCAAATATCGGCAGATTAGTCGGCGGTGCAGGCGAAGAAACAATCATTGCCCGTGTAGGCGAGGGTATCGTAACGACAGTAGGTTCTGCAGAAACCCACAAACAAGTTTTGGAAAATCCCGATATGATTTCAAAGACAGTTTTGAAAAAAGGTTTGGATTCAGGCACAGCTTTTGAAATTTTGTCAATAGATATTGCTGACATTGATGTTGGCAGAAACATCGGCGCTCAACTGCAAATGGACCAAGCCGAAGCTGACAAACGCATTGCTCAAGCAAAAGCGGAAGAACGCAGAGCTATGGCTGTGGCACACGAACAGGAAATGAAAGCACAAACGCAAGAAATGCGCGCAAAAGTTGTTCAAGCGGAATCCGAAGTTCCCAAGGCTATGGCTGAAGCTTTTAGAAGCGGAAGACTTGGCGTTATGGATTATTATAGAATGGAAAATGTTCAAGCCGACACATCTATGCGTCAAGCAATTTCAGGCTCAAAAAAGGAAGATAAGAAATAATGGGTGAAGATTTTGGCATATTTGTGCCGATAATAATATTCGCAATAACATCCATTTTGGCGGCGGTTGGTTCTTCGGCGGCAAGAAAAAGACAGGCGGAGGCAAAACAAGCTGATCAAACTCACAGAATTGCAAGAACCAAACCCGAAACCGCAAGTCGTCCCACAAGACCCGAAAACAAGGCTTTCAATACTTATAAGGTTGATACTTCCCGTATTGCAAAACCTACGATAAATATTGAAGAAGACGACAAAAAATCGGGACATGCGATGGGGGAAGCCGAGCCGATAGACCCTATTGTCGGAAGTTTGGGCGAAGTAAAAACGGAAGGATGTTTCGAACACGAGGCCTTCAGATTTATCTCGGTTGACACCAATGAAGGTGATGGTAAAACCGTATATGATTATGACAAAATTGCGGCAGCCATTGTGTTTGGAAGCGTATTTTCCGAGCCTGTCGGAAGCAAAGAAACAAAATTTTAAAAATCAAACGAAAATCTTTTAAATACAATAAAACCCCGAATTTTCGGGGTTTTTTGTTGCATTTTAATATTTTTGATAAGGTAACCAATTTGAGTTAAAGATTAACGAAAAACTTAATTTAATTTATAAACGATTGTTTCGTATGGTCTTAGGACACATTCCGAAAGTTTGCTGGGGCTGTCTATGTAATTTGAAATTACAAGGGAAGATTCGTCAAAAGAGATTGACGGTTTAAATTTGCAATTTTTCTTTGTAAAATTGGCAACCAAAAGCAGTTTTTCGCCTTGATATTTTTTTGTGTAACAATAAATTTTGTTGTTGGTTTTAATAAGCTTATATTCGCCAAAAATCATTGCCTTGTTTTCTTTTCTTAGTTTTAATAGCTTTTTGTAAAAATTCAAAACACTTTCGCTGTCACCGCTTTCATTTTGAACGTTGATTTGGGGATAAGCGGGATTGACCTTAATCCAAGTATTGGGATTTAAGGAAAAGCCTGCTTGGGGAGAATCGCTCCACTGCATCGGAGTACGAGCATTGTCACGGCTTGCGTACGCAATGTTTTTCATAGTCTTTTTTACGCCAAAAATCTTTTTCATCAAACTGTAGCTTCTTTTCGCTTCAACGTCTTGGTAATCGTTTATATCTTTCATACGAATACTTGTCATACCGATTTCTTGACCTTGATAAATAAAGGGCGTACCTGATAGCCCGAGCTGTACCATTGCGAGCATTTTTGCGCCCAAAACACGGTATTTTGGCTCATCAGAACAGTATCTGCCTACAATGCGGGCTTGGTCGTGATTTTCAAAGTATGTTGCGTTCCAAGCCTTGCCGTAAAGCCCCGTTTGCCAGCGTTCGTGCGCGGATTTCAATTTTTTTAAACTAAATTTTCTGACAAGCTGTTTTACTCCAAAAAAGTTGTCTGCGTCCATGTGGTCAAAAGCAAAAACAGTGTTAAGCACCTGATTATCTTCTCTTATGTAGCGTAAGGCCCTTGGCACGTTAATCATTACGCTTTCGCCCACCGTGAACGTGTCATATTTATCTAACACGTCGGTTTTGAGTTCTTTTAAAATATTAAACATATTTTTGTTGTCTATGTAATGCTCGCTGCCTCTAAGAAAAGAACTTTTTCCGTTGGGTAAGCCTACGGTTTTATCTAAAATCGTGATTACGTCGCATCTAAATCCGTCCACGCCTTTATCAAGCCAAAACCTAAGAATATTTTTTATTTCTTCCAAAACCTTTGGGTTTTGATAGTTTAGGTCAGGTTGATTTTGGTCAAATAAATGTAAATACCATTCGTTGGTGGTTTCGTCGTATTTCCAAGCAGAGCCTACAAAAAACGAAGTCCAGTTGTTTGGCGGTTTTTTGCCGTCTTTACCTAATCCTTTACGCCAAAAATAATAATCACGATAAGGATTATCGACGCTTTTTCGGCTCTGGGTAAACCATTTATGTTCCGAACTTGTATGATTTATGACCAAATCCATAATACATTTTAGTCCACGCTTGTGCATTTGGGTGAGCAAGCGGTCGAAGTCTTCCATAGTGCCGTATTCGGGATTGATTGCCAAGTAATCGGAAATATCATAGCCAAAGTCAGCATTAGGACTCTTGTAAAGCGGAGAAAACCATATTGCGTCAACTCCAAGAGAGGCGATATAGTCAAGTTTTGATATAATACCATTTATATCTCCGATTCCGTCGCTGTTGCTGTCACAGAAACTGCGTGGATAAATTTGATAAACCGACATATTTTTGTAATCCATATTTTCTTAACCTCCGTTAATAACAATGCTATTTTATCATAAATCAGGGCAGGTTTCAACACCGCCCTAAAAATGTTTTTGTTATTTTATTAGGCTTGCAAGCAAAATATATATGTGTTAAAATATACCAAATATACTTAAATTTTACGAAAAATCGGGGGTCAGTTTTATGGACTACCAAAGTGAATACAATCTTTGGCTGAACAACGTTACCGATAAAGAAATTTTGGCGCAACTTGATACAATGTCAAAAAACGCTGAAAAAATACAAATGTGTTTTGCCAAAAATTTAGAATTTGGCACGGCAGGCATCCGCGCACAAATGGATGCGGGAACAAACCGATTAAATATCTATACCATTGCCCGTGCGACACAAGGGGTGGCAAATTACATAAAATCTTGTTATGGCAAATGTGTGACGGTTTCTTACGACAGCAGAAACAACTCCGAACTTTTTGCAAAAGTTACCGCTGCCGTATTTGCCGAGAACGGTTTGAAAGTATATATTACAGGAAAAGTGCAGCCGACTGCGGTTGTGTCTTATATTACCCGACATTATAACGCTGAATGCGGCATAATGATTACCGCTTCGCACAACACAAAAGAATATAACGGCTATAAAGTTTACGGAAAAGACGGTTCGCAAATCACCGATGAAACGGCAAAAAAAATAACGGCGGAAATTGAAAAAATTGATATTTTTAGCGTAAAATATCTTAGCTTTGATGAATATCTCAAAAAAGGCGTAATTTCTTATATGAGCGGCTCTGTTATGCGGTCTTATATGAGCGCCGTTATGTCTCAAAGTATGGGAACTGCAGACGGACTCACACTTGTCTACACTCCACTAAACGGAGCAGGGCACAGAGTTGTCCCCGAAATTTTGGAAAGAATAGGGGCAAAAGTGATTAGGGTTATCGAGCAATCTTTCCCAAACGGCAATTTTACCACTTGTCCCGTTCCAAATCCCGAAAAGCCTGAAGCATTAACGCTTGGGCTAAGATACGCAGCGGCGGAAAAAGCTGACATTTTGCTAGCGACAGACCCCGACTGCGACAGAGTGGGAGTGGCAGTTTTGCACGATGATAAATATGTAAGGTTAAGCGGAAATGAGATCGGCATTTTGCTGACGGATTATTTGCTCGCAACAAAGCGTAATCGCAATATATTACCCAAAAACCCCGTCGTTATTAAAACCATTGTGACAAGCCCGCTTACTGACAAAATTGTTTCCGATTACGGCGGCACGACGGTAAACTTGCTAACGGGTTTCAAATATATCGGCGAATACATCACAAAAATGGAACAAGAAAAAAATCTTGACAAATTTGTTTTTGGTTTTGAAGAAAGTTGCGGATATCTTAGCGGTTCATACGTCAGAGACAAAGACGCAGTCGTTGCATGTATGCTTATTGCGCAAATGACTGCGGAATATTTGCGTCACGGAATAACTCTTGTCGACAAAATAAATATGCTTTACAACAAATACGGCAGATACTGGCACAAACAGCAAACGTACACTTTTGAAGGCGTGAACGGAGCGGAAAAAAGAACGGCTATGATGCGTAAGTTGCGTGAACATAAGACCGAATCTATCGCAGGTATCAAAGTCCTTTCTAAACAAGATTTATTGGGTAATGATATGGAGCAGCTGCCTCGTGCGGACGTTTTAATTTATAATCTAATGAACAATTCGCAAATAATACTACGTCCTTCAGGCACAGAGCCTATCATAAAATCATACATAACCGTAATCGGAGATTCTGCTTATGCAAACCTGATTACCGAAAAAATAATAGAAAGCGTAAATAATTTTTTCCTCAACGATTAGCAATTTGGAGGAGTAGAAAATAGCAAAAAATAGAACAAAAACACTGTCATTTTTAGGGTGAGGGTAACATAAAAAGACTTCGAGTGCGAGTATAAAGGAATAGTAAGCAATATTTCATGTTTTGCGGGGAGAATAAAATAAAATGGCAAAAAAAATAATAGATAATTTAACAATAGAACAAAAAGCCCGTTTGGTTTCTGGCGTGGGTATGTGGTGGACAAAAGGCTTTGACCAGCCCTCG
>Ga0116152_10002371_pt1 | contig 15362 bp, 14 predicted proteins | sample AD_UKC119_MetaG_FD_89894 | JGI IMG/M metagenome (GOLD analysis project Ga0116152, IMG submission 89894) | Active sludge microbial communities of municipal wastewater-treating anaerobic digesters from Hong Kong - AD_UKC119_MetaG | ecosystem: Engineered > Bioreactor > Anaerobic > Digestate... | reverse complement strand
GGGATTCCCGCGGGCGTGGGGACGAGAAGGGAATCTCGTCCCAGCGGCTGATTTTCAGAGCAGCGGTCGACGAGAAGGGAGTCGCGAACCAGCCATCACGGCCGGATTCTGACGAATCGCCTTCATTCAGAGCCGCCGTGTCCTCACGGCGACGATTTGCGAGCGACGTGGTTCCAGAATTCGCCACGCTGAGGACAGCGAGGCTCTGACTGCGCACACGAAGCGCCGCGCGCCCTGCGTCCTCCACGCCCCAACGGGGCGCAACAGGACAGCCCGCGGGCAAAGCGAAGTCCGCAACGCGGACGAAGCGCCACCCTGGGTCACGTTGACCGACGTCATGGCCTAGCTCCGAAGGGGCGTTACAACTCTTGGTGGCGCGCTGCGACCTGCGGGAAGGGATTCCCGCTGGGCGGCGGAACGAGATAGGACTCTCGTTCCAGCGACGGGAAGGGATTCCCGCGGGCGTGGGGACGAGAAGGGAATCTCGTCCCAGCGGCTGATTTTCAGAGCAGCGGGGTGGTGTGTGAACGATAGGGGATTCTTGTTCCAGCGACGCTGTTCGTGTTCAGGCGACAGGTCGGCTCAGCGCTGCGTGTATTTCTCGACGAGCGCGCGGATGGGCGCGACGGCGCCGGCGAGCGCGTCGTGCGTGTCCGCGGAGATCGTGACGTGGCCGACTTTTCTGCCCGGCCGTTCCGACTTTCCGTAGAGATGGACGTGCAGATCGGGATGATCCGCCAGGGCGCCGAGTGGTGGTGTGCGACCGATGAGGTTGAGCATGGCCGTCGGGCGCCGGCAGGTCGTGGCGCCAAAGGGCAGGTCGAGGATGGCGCGCACGTGATTCTCGAACTGCGAGCAGTTGGCGCCGTCGATCGTCCAGTGGCCTGAGTTGTGGACGCGTGGCGCGAATTCGTTGGCGAGGAGCCGGCCGCCGCAGTCAAAGAGCTCCAGTGCAAGGACGCCGACGTATTCGAGCTTCTCGGCGATGGCCGTGACCGCCTGGGCGGCGGCCGCCGTCGTTTCCGGGGAGATTGTCGGCGGCGGGGCGGTCGATTCGGAAAGGATGCCCTCGACGTGTTTTGTCTGCGTCAACGGGTACGTGGCGATCACACCGGCGTGGGAGCGGACGGCGATGATGGCGAGTTCCCGATCGAAGGGGACAAAGGCCTCGAGAATCAGCTTTGCCGGGCCGAGTTCACGCCAGGCGCTTTCGATGTCAGCCGGCTCGCGGATCACGCGCTGGCCTTTGCCGTCGTATCCCATGCGACGTGTCTTGAGGACGGCCGGCAGGCCGATCTCCGTGATCGCCCGTCTCAGATCGTCGATCGAGTCGACGGGCGCGAATCGCGGCGTGTCGACCCCCAGGGATTGAAAGAGCGTCTTTTCGATGAGCCGGTCCTGCGCCGCCGAGAGCGCATCGATGGGCGGTGAGATACGGACCGACGTCAGCGAGCGCAGGGCGTCGACGTTGACGTTCTCGAATTCAAACGTGAGAACGCTCGACCTGTCAGCGAGTCGTCTGAGCGCCGCCACGTCGTCAAAATCCGCTTCAATGACGTCGGCGACTTCGCTGGCGCAGCAGTCGGCGCGCGGGTCGAGAACGGTGCAGCGCACGCCGAGCGGATGCGCCGCGAGGGCGAGCATGCGTCCAAGTTGTCCGCCGCCGATGACGCCGATTCGCATGGCTCAGATTCTCGGATCGGGGTTTTCGAGGACCGCCTGCGTCTGCCCGGCGCGAAACGCCTCGAGGGCTGTTCGCACACTCGCGTTGTTCGTGGCGACGATTGCCGCCGCAAGGTAGCCCGCGTTTGCGGCGCCGGCCGCGCCGATCGCGAGCGTGCCGACAGGGACGCCTTTCGGCATCTGAACGATGGAGAGCAGCGAGTCCAGTCCGTTGAGGGCCTTCGACTGCACGGGAACGCCGAGGACGGGCAGTGTCGTCTTGGCGGCGAGCATGCCGGGCAGATGGGCCGCGCCGCCGGCGCCGGCGATGATCACTTTCAGGCCGCGATCCAGCGCCGATTCCGCGTATTCAAAGAGCTGATCGGGCGTTCGATGGGCGGAGACGACGCGGACTTCGTAGGAAACTCCCAGTTCGTCGAGGGCCTCCGTTGCGGCGCGCATCGTATCCCAGTCGCTTCGGCTTCCCATGACTACACCGACGTCGATGCGTTCGCTCATGATCTGTTTCCCGCATTGTGACGGGCCGCGACTGTTGGATGGCGCGGCGCCAAGTCGTTCGTCGCCATCAGGTTTCGTCGGGCTCGATCCACTGCATGACTTCGGGCGGTTCATACGATTCGATCGCGTCAAGCAGTCGATCGATGTCCGTGTCCACCATCAGGAGCTGTCGAAACCGGGGCTTCAGGAGTTCGGCGCCCACGGCGTGATCGAGATATTGAACCAGGTGATCGAAGAAGCCGTCCACGTTGAGCAGTGCGCAGGGATTGTGATGGATGCCGAGCTGCGCCCACGTGATGACTTCGAAAATCTCCTCCAGGGTTCCGTATCCGCCGGGCATGGCGATGAAGGCGTCCGCCCGTTCGGCCATCATGCGTTTGCGATCGTGCATCGTCCGGCAGATGTGCAGTTCCGTCAGACCGCGATGGGCGACTTCCTTCTGTTCGAGTGAGTGAGGGATGACGCCGATGACCCTGCCGCGCTTTGCGAGGACCGCATCGGCGACAGCGCCCATCAGGCCGACGTTGCCGCCGCCATAGACGAGTCCCATGCTGCGATCCGCGATGGCGGCGCCCAGTCGGCGCGCGGCCTCGGCAAACGCCGGTTTGTTCCCGGGGGCCGAGCCGCAGAAAACACAGATATTTCGCCTGTTCGCCGCCATGCGCGCAAGGCTACGGCAGGATTCGGCATCGGGCAAGAATGGACTCTCTGAAGATCAGGAGGCGTTGTCGGCGTCGTGTTTGTCTTCGAGGTCCTTTCGGAAGAGCTCGACGACATGGCCGAATTTCGCGCGATTGCTTTCGTCGGCGTCGATGAGCGCCTCGTGGGCGTCGATCACGAGCTCGCAGGATTGCGACGCGTCGAGGGGATCCGTCGCAAGCGCCTCCCAGCGGTCCACGGATTCGGGAAGTTCACTGACGATATCCATCAGCCGACGCACCTGCATTGTCTCCAGCGTTCGCAGAACACCTGCCGTCGGCGCGACGAGATGCAGCGTCGGCCCGGCGTCGGCCTGGCCGCGGCGCAGCGAAAGCAGAAAGCCCGTGAAGGTGCTGTCGATAAAGTCGGCCGCCGAGAGATCGACATAGATGTGTCTGATGGGAGGTGTGCCGGTGTCGGCGATCTTGGAACGGAGCGTCGGGCAGACGCCCATGACGCATCGGCCCACGCATCGAAAGGCCATGGCGTTCCGGCCTGGCAGGATGGCGTATTCTATGTGCGCGTCGTGAGACATGTCGGCCTCCGATCGGGGTCGCCCCGCATTATATCGCCTATCGGCCGAGCGGACGCCAAATGGGCAATGGAGATTGGCGTCGTCGTGATTTCTCGTGATATGGCAGTGGAAACCCGGATATAATCGACGTTCGGGCCGATGGGACGCTTCGCCGGGAGCACGGATCATGGCGCTACCGATCCTGCTGGACGCTGAAATGAACGTGGAAGGCGCAACGGCGCTCTGCCTGGCGCTCGGCGCCGAGGCGCTGGAGGTTCGCGCCATCGTCGCCGGGGGCGGCGGCGTGTCCGGCGAACAGTCTGTGGAAAATGCGAAGCGGCTGCTCGGCGCCCTTCGACCGCGGACGTCGCCGGCGCTGGGGCGTGGCCTCGATCCGTCATCGCGCGTCGAGAGGTCAATCGCGTTCGGCGCCGACGGGTTGTCTGATGTCGATCTTCCGGCCGCCAGTGAACCCTCCGTCGAGAGCGGCGCGGACGTCTATCGCGCGTTCCTGTCGGGCGACGGCGAACGCGCGATCGTGACAACGGGCGCGTTAACGACGCTGGCGTCAGTCCTTCCTGAGATCGATGCGAAGGTGCGTGAACGAACGAAGGTGTTTGTCTTTGGTGGCGCGATCTGGACGAAAGGCAACGCTGGAGCGCATGCGGAGGCGAACTTTGCGCGCGATCCGTCGGCGGCGGCGGCCGTCTGCGGCGCGGGACTGTCGATGACGATCGCGCCGCTGGATGTGACGAATTACATCGCGCTGGACGCGTCGAATGTGGCGCATCTGGCCGCGTCGGGCTATCGGACGGGCGAACTGGCGGCGCGCCTGCTTGAGCCGCTGCTGGAAGAGGACGGGGAGCCTTCATACGGCAGGACCTATGTGCCCGGGCTCGTGACCGTCGCGAGCGCGATCTGGCCGGATTTGTTCCTGAAGACGCGAATGCGGCTCGATATCGGTGAAAAGGGCGCCGACGCCGGCCGATCCCGACCGGGGATCGGCGGGGACAAGTCGAAGCACATCGATCTCCTGACCGCCGTGAATGCGGTCGATCTTCTGGAGAACATGCTAGAATCCCTCTGCCACGAAGAGTTCGTCGTCTGACGCTCGCGAGGTTTTGATTCGTGGCGTCGTTGGCGGGGCGGAGTCTCCGGCGTCGACACAGGCTTAACGAGCTGCGCGGGATCAGCATGAAGCGAATGGACTTGACGATCAACGGGATGACGTGCGGGCATTGCGTGCAGCGCGTTCGGGAGGCGCTGTCGGCGGTGGAAGGTGTGCAGTCGTGCGATGTTGAGCTGGACGCCGGACGCGCCCGCGTGACGATGAACGACGATGTCGAGATCGGCGCCATGTCCGGCGCCGTTTCGAAGGCGGGCTTTCAGATGACGGGCTTCGCGCCCGTGGCGGGCGACGGGGTGTCCGGTTAACGCATGGACGCCGAGGCCTGCAGACTCCATTTCCGAATCAACGGCATGACATGCGGGGCCTGCGCACAGCGCGTGGAGCGCGCCATGCGCGACGTCGACGGCGTGACGGATGCGAGCGTGAACCTGCTCGCCGAGTCGGCGACAGTGGAGGCGCGCGATCGCGATGTCGCGGCGGCGCTGATCGAGCGCGTGCGCGCGGCGGGCTACGACGCCGAAAGCGTGGCCGCGGGCCGCGACCTGCTGGAGCGGCTGGCGTCGGAGCGCGATCAGCGTGAGACATTGCGACGGCATCGACAGGCGCTCGTGCAGGCGATCGGTCTGGCGCTGCCGATCATGGGGCTGGAATACGCGATTCCGTTTCTGTGGGGGGCGGACGCCGCGGCCCAGGCGCCGGGACGCCTGATGCAGGTGGTTCTTCTCGTGATGCTGGGCGTCAGCCCGGCCGGGGCGCCGATTCTCGTCGGCGGCCTGCGGGCGCTGTGGCGCCGATCCGGCAACATGGAACTGCTCATCACGACAGGCGTGCTGGCGGCGTTCTTCAGCGGTATCTACGGCGTCTTCGCGCGCGATCCGGCGTTCGTGCATTTTCACGCCGCCGCGATGATCCTCGCGATCGTCTGTGTCGGGCGCTATCTCGAAGCGAAGGCGCGCGGCCGGGCGACGGCGGCGATCGCGGCGCTGGCGAAACGGGCGCCGAAGGAAACGCTCGTGAAGCGAGGCGACAGCTGGCAGAAGGTCGCCGCCGATCGCGTCGAGCGGGGCGACAGTGTCCGCGTTCCGAGGGACGCGGCAATTCCTGTCGACGGAGACGTGATCGACGGTGAGGCGGATGTAGACGAGCGACTTCTGACGGGAGAACCCATGCCCGTAACGAAGCGCGCGGGTGATCGCGTTTCGGCCGGTACCCTGGTCATCGATGGACAAATCGATATCCGTGCGACGGAAGTCGGACGCATGGCGGCGCTGGGCCGCGTTGCGTCGCTCGTCGAGCGCGCGCAGCACGGGCGAACCCGGATGCAGCGGATGGCGGATCAGCTTGCGGGCGTGCTGACACCGGTGATTGTGGTCGTCGCCATCGCGACATTCGCGGGCTGGATGATCTTTGGCGGCGCCGAGCACGCGGCGCACGGCGCCAGGGCGGCCATCGCCGTGCTTGTGGTGGCGTGTCCATGCGCCCTGGGGCTGGCGACACCGACGGCGACGATGGTGGCGACGAGCCTGGCGGCGCTGCGCGGGATTCTCGTGCGCGACGCAGAAACGCTGGAGTCGATGGGGCGGATCGATACTGTCGTGTGGGACAAGACGGGCACGCTGACGGCGGGTGAGCCGCACGTGGTTTCGATCGCAACGTACGGCGATGCAAATGAGAGTGACGTACTGCGCTGGGCGTCGGCCGCGGAAAAGTACGCCGCCCATCCACTGGGTCGTGCGATCGTTCGCGAGGCGCAGCGCCGCGAACTTGAGGTTGCGGATCCGTCCAGCTTCAATTCGATCCCCGGCGCGGGTGTCTCGGCGACTGTGAACACGTCGACGATTCTCGTCGGCAGTGAGAAACTGCTGAGGGAATCCGGCGTGGCCATCGAGCCGGCGCCGTCGGCGTCCGACGAGGGGCGCGGCGCGTATTCCCGCGTGGACGTCGCGGTGGACGGTGGGCGCGTCGGAACGATTGACGTGGCGGACGCCATTCGTCCGTCGGCGGCGTCGGCGATCCGACGACTGGCGGATATGGGCATCGAATCGCGGCTGCTGACGGGTGATGCGCAAAGGGCGGCGATTGCTGTCGCAAATGAAGTGGGTATCGATGCGGAGCGCGTGGACGCGGGCGTCGATCCGGCCGGGAAGCATGAACGCGTCGCCTCGCTCAAATCGGCCTCACGGCGCGTGGCGATGGTCGGAGATGGTGTGAACGACGCCGCGGCGCTGGCGGCGGCGGATGTCGGAGTGGCGTTTGCGACGGGGGCGGACGTGGCGGTCGAGTCCGCCGGGATCTCGCTTGTCGGCGGAACGCCGCATCTCGTGGCCGACGCCGTGGAAGTCGCCCGGCTCGCGGTTCGCGTGATCCGGCAGAACCTGTTTTGGGCGTTTTTTTACAATGTCCTTATGATTCCGCTCGCGGCGACGGGACACGTCCCGCCCGCGTGGGCGGCGGCGGCAATGATGTTGAGTTCGCTGACAGTCGTATCCAACGCGATACGCATCCCGCGAATCTGGCGCAGGCGAGAAGCGTCGAGGCTGCGAGCGGAAGACGCATGACGGACGTGAAGATCTACGACAGTGTGGCCGAGCTGGACGCGTCGCATCGCGGCGCCGTGCTGACTGTCGGCAACTTTGACGGCGTGCATCTCGGGCATCAGCGGATCCTGCGGACGGCGCGGGCGCTGGCGCACGTATCGAGTTCCTCCGTGATCGCCATGACCTTCGAACCGCATCCGCTGACGCTGCTTCGTCCGGAAGTGGCGCCGGCGCGACTGACGCCCTGGAAGGAGAAGACCCGTTATCTCGGCAGGGCGGGGGCGGACGCCGTTGTGCGCCTGCAGACGGACTGGCCGCTCCTGTCGATTCCGGCGGAGGATTTCGTTCGGGAGATTCTTGTGAAGCGCATCCATCCGTCCTACATCGTGGAGGGACCGGACTTCGGCTTCGGCCGCGATCGCGCCGGGACCGTGGAAACGCTGGAGGCGATGTCGGAGCGCGGCGGCTATCGCGTGCACATCGTCGAACCGTACAGGTTGACGGTCGGCGACGCCTCGTTCGTAGTGTCGAGCACACACGTGCGGGAATGTGTCGCCCGTGGCGATGTTCAGACAGCGACGCTGTGCCTGGGACGGCCGTACACGCTGACGGGCCGCGTGATGCACGGTGAGGCGGAAGGCCGCAAGCTCGGATACCCGACGATCAACCTGGAGATTCCGGATCAGCTTCTGCCCGGCGAGGGCGTTTACGCGGGCGTATCGGAGATCGAGGGTCGTCGCCGCGTGGCGGCGATCAGTGTGGGCCATCGGCCGACGCTGGGTGGATCGGGGGTCGTCGTCGAGGCGTTTCTGCTGAGCGAGTCGGCGGACCTCTATCACAAGCTCGTGCATCTGGAATTCCACACGTTCATTCGACGGCAGCGGAGATTCGATTCGCGGAGCGAACTGACGGCGCAGATTGCCGACGACATTGAGAAGGTGAAAGCGGCGATCACGCCGGAGAGGCTGGCTGGTGACGAATCTACCTCAGATTGACGCGAAGGACGCCGTCACGCGAATGGCGGCGGCGAGTCGCGTGCTGATCACGACGCACGCGCGGGCGGATGGCGACGCCCTGGGATCGGCCGCGGGGCTGGCGCGCGTGCTGCGGGCTCAGGGCAGAGAAGTGGACGTGTACCTGCATGAGCCCGTGCTGGAGCGATATCGCTTCCTGCCGGACATGGCGTCGATGCGCGTCTGGTCGCCGGACAGCGCCGCGGACGTGATGGAGCGAGCCGACCTGCTTGTCCTCGTGGACACATGCGCCGCGATTCAGATTGACGGTGTGTCGGCCGCATGGAAGGCGTCGAAGAAACCGAAGCTGGCGATCGATCATCATGTGACGCGTGAGCCGATCGTTGACGCCATCTACGTGGATGAGTCCAGCGCCGCCGCGTCGGCGATGATCGAGCGTCTCTGCGACGCGGCGGGATGGAAAATCGACGCGCTGACCGCGACGCTGCTCTATTCGGGGCTGGCGACGGATACGGGATGGTTCCAGTTTTCCAACGCCAATTCGGCCGCGTTCGAAACGGCGGGGCGACTCGTGGCCGCCGGCGCGAAACCGAACGAACTCTACGAGCGTCTTTACAAGAACGATCCCGAGGCGCGTCTGCGACTCATTGGCGAGGTGCTGAGTTCGTTCGAGCTGCACTGTGACGGGCGGCTCGCGATCATTCGCATCGATCGCCCCATGCTCGTTCGTTGCAACGCGACGGGCAAGCTGTCCGAGGAAGTGATCAACGAGCCCCAGCGGATCGGCAGCGTGGTCGCGGCCGTGCTGCTCATCGAACCTTACGAAGCCGACGGCCCCATCCGCGTGAGCTTCCGCAGCAAGCGGGATATCGACGTGGCGGCGATCGCGCGGCGATTCGGCGGCGGTGGGCACGAACGCGCGGCCGGCGCGAAGTTCAGTACGACGCTGGACGAGGCGTATCGTCAGGTGTCGGCCGTGATGATTGAGACCGTCGGCGCGTGCGCCACCGGGGCGACATCATGAACAGGGAGGCGGATCGGATGATGTATCGGCCGAGTTCCTGGCCCGCCGGCGTACGGGTCATGCTGACGGCGTTTCTCGTCATGATCGGCGGCGGCTATCTGTTCGCGATCGCGAACATTTACCATCAGCACCAGATGGCGGATGGCGAAGCCGGGCTGACGCTCAACGACCTGCGGGCCGCCTACGCCGGACTGACGATCCGTCGAACGAGCGAGACGACGATTCCCTCTCGCATGCTCACGATGCTCCGGACGAGCATGCGTGAATATGTCGACGACGACGCGGAGTTCAGCACGCTGGAAGGCTGGCTGAAGGATGGCGGAACCCAGGCCGGCCTCACGCAGGGCGAAAAGCGCGATACGCCCGAACGCGCGATGATCCTGAACTGCATGCGCTGCCATGCGACGAGCTCGGGGACAGAGATCTCGAAAAAGGCGCCCTTCGGTCCCGATGAGTTCACTGTGGACTACGAGGAGATCAAGCCGCTGGTCGCGTCGGAAACGAGCGTCGACAGCGACATCGTGAATGTGCCGCCGCAGTTGACGATTCCGCGTCTCGTTCTCGTCACGCACGCGCACATGCTGGCCATTCCCGTCTTTACGCTGATCGTGGGCGGCCTGTTCGCGGGGGCGCGTTTTCCTCGCGGTCTCGGATCCTGGATCACGCCCCTGCCGATGCTGGCGCTCGTGATGGACTTCAGCGGCTGGTGGTTGGCGCGTGGGGCGCCGGCGGCCATTTACCTGATTGCGGCGGCCGGCGCGATTTTCGGCGTCGCCTTCGGGCTGCAGTTGATCGTCGTCCTTGTTGATCTTTGGCGACCGATGTCGCGCAGCGCCACGGCGAACTCCGTGTCGTAACTGGCGCCAGGCCCCTGTCTGTGGATCGGCGCTGGGAATTCGGGCTCTGACGCCTACAGATTGCCGCGGCTTCGCCGTACAATGCGGGCGAGGGCGAGTGTCGATCCATGTTTCGCGAATCCCCCAGTCCCGACGACGATGAGAGAACAGAGCGAATGACCACGCTATCGGCCGACGCAAAACTCCCGGCGGATCTGGTAACGAAACTCAAGGCGCTGCGGTCGAACATCGAGTCGGTGTTCATCGGCAAGGCCGACGCCATCAACCAGATGCTCGTCGGCCTGATCGCCCGCGGTCATGTCCTGGTGGAGGACGTGCCGGGAGTCGGAAAGACCGTGCTCGCGCGGGCCGTCGCCAAGAGCATCGACTGCCGCTTCTCGCGAATTCAGATGACGCCCGACCTTCTGCCGTCAGATATCCTCGGCGTCAGCATCTACAACGAAAAGGCGGGTTCCTTTGATTTCAAATCGGGCCCGATCTTCGCCAATATCATCCTCGCCGACGAGATCAATCGAACGACACCGCGGACGCAGTCGGCGCTGCTCGAGGCGATGAACGAAGCGCAGGTCAGCGTAGATGGCCGGACGGTCCGCCTGGAGCGGCCGTTCATGGTGATCGCGACGCAGAATCCCTTCGAGTTCGAAGGGACGTATTTCCTTCCGGAGAACCAGCTCGATCGTTTCCTGCTGCGGATCAGCATCGGGTATCCCGATCGCGAGTTTGAGCGCCGGATCCTGCGGGAGCAGCCGGATCGCGGCGCCCTGGAATCGCTGTCTCCCTCGATGACGGGGGCCGATGTGCTGCAGCTTCAGGCGGCGGCGGACCTGGTTCGTGTGGACGACGTGCTGATGGACTACCTGCAGGATGTCGTTGATGCGACGCGCAAGCACGACGCCATTCAGGTCGGTGTATCGCCGCGCGGGGCGCTGGCCCTGCTGCGCGGCGCCAAGGCGATGGCGGTCCTGCACGGGCGGGACTACGCGATCCCGGATGACTTCAAGACGCTGTTTCTGCCGGCCTTCGCGCATCGCCTGGTCAGCAAGTCCTACCTGCACGATGGCCATTCGACGTCGACGGAACAGGTCATGCTGGAAATCCTCGAAAACGTTGCGGCGCCGAGCTAGGAAATCGGCGTCCGGGCGCGCCTGCTGGGGACGAGTCGTCACATGGGCTTCTTCTCGCTTCGCAGAAAACGCGAACTTCGAAACGAAGGGGTGCGCCTCACCTGGGGCGGCGCCGTCTTTCTTGTCGGCGTCGGGCTGATCGGTCTGACGGCTGTTGACGCGGACATCAACCTGCTCCTGCTGATGTTCGGCTTCTGCATCGGCGCCTATGTCGTCAACGCGACCTATGGCTGGCGGGCGCTGCGGCACCTGCGCGTGCGACGCGTCACGCCCGGGTCGGTCATGGCCGGGCAGCCCTTTCAGATGCGCTATATCGTGACCAACCAGCATCGATGGGCGATCGCGCGGAGCGTGATTCTCGAAGATGTCTTTCCGGGCCGACCCAGGGACGAGGCGCCGCAGGCGTTCATCCGGAGTCTTCGGCCCGGCGAATCCATGACGCTGAACGTGCAGTTTGTCTGCGGCGAGCGCGGCCGGATTCCGCTCGCGTTCGTTCGTTTCTTCTCACGCTTCCCCTTCAATCTCGTGACGAAGTCGGTGCGCGTTCAGGCGGAAGATGAGCTCGTCGTGTGCCCGGCGCTCGGCCGCATGCTGATCGATCCGGCCAGCGCCGCCCGTTCGTCAGACGCGTCCGTCAGTTCGGCGACGCCGGGGCGCGCCCGGGGAGACGAGGAGTACTTCGGGATCCGCGAGTACCGGCACGGCGACAGTGTTCGAAAGATCTACTGGCGGCGCAGCGCGCGAACAGGGCAGCTCGTCATTCGAGAGACGACGAAGAGCGTCAACAAGCAGTTCTGGTGCGCGATCGATACGCGCTGCAAACGTCGCAGCGCCGCGGAACGGGAAGCCCTCGAGGCGACGATGTCGGCGGCGGCGACGTTCATCTGCTCGGCGCTTGAGCAGGGGGCGAGCGTCGGTCTGATCTGCAACGGCGATCCGCTCGTGATTCTGCCGCCCGGATCCGGTCGGGCTTATCGACCGCGGCTGATGCGGGAGCTGGGCCTTCGCGAGGCGGGTCACGAGGACTCGCTGGCGGAGCAGATTCGCCGCCATCCATGGCCGACGCGATGGCAGGCGCCCTGCGTGCTGTTCTCCGTGCGAGACGACACGGAAACGGCGGACGCCGCCGTCTGCCTGAAACGCACCCTGGGGCCCACGCGCTGCGTGATCGCCAACACTCCGGGGTTCGATCAGTTTGTGTCGCTGTCTCGCGACAGTCATCCGACCCGGCGTGACGATCGAAAGGGGCGATCGGCGGCATGAGGCCTGTCAGCCCGCTTCATCTGGTGCTGCTTTTTCTGGCGCTGGCGAACATGGCGCCGGCAATGGAAGTGGAGGGCACCTGGTGGCTCTACGGCGTCGCCATCGGTTGCGCGTCGCTGAGCTGCGTCTGGCTGAAGCGCACCAACGGACGCGCCCTGCCCGCGTGGGTGATTCATCTCAGCGTTTTTATCGCCATCGGGTTCCTCAGCTGGGAGATGTTCGGCCAGCACGAAGAGCCGACGGTTCACATTGTGGACCTTTCGCATTTCATTGCGCTGTTGGCGTGCATCAAGTTCTTCGAGTGCGTGACCTATCGTGACGCCGGGCTCATTGGTGTCATCTCGTTTCTCCTGATGGCGATCAGCGCGTTGATCAGCGCCAGTCCGCTCTTTGGTCTCGTCATCGTGCTGGATCTGACGGTTGGCGTCGGCTGGCTGATGAGTTTCCACGCGGAGCGGGACCAGTACCATGTTGAATCCCGCATGCGCAAGCTGGCGGGCGCTGAGCCCGTCGTCGTGTCGTCAATGCAGGGCGCCCGCCGCGGGCCCGCCTATCCGCGGGCCGTCTTTGCCAGTTCGCTGTATCTGACGATTGCGGCCGTAACGATCTTCGTCTTCCTGCCGCGCGGTCTTTACGGCGGCATCTTCGGCCGGATGCACGGTCTCGTGCCGGCGTCCGTGACCGGTCTGAGCGACGTTGTCGAGCTGAACGATGCGGCCGTCTTTGAAGATCCGACGCCCGTGTTCAAGGTGCGATTTTCGAAGGCGGGTTCGCCGATCGTCGCGGATGACTATGCGGCGTACATGCGCGGGCGGACGTTTGATCGATATTACCAGGGGCGCTGGAGCGGGACGCCCATGCTGGCGCCGAAGACCATCGTGCAGCTGGATCCCGATGTTCCCGCGCCGTTGATCGAAACGCCCGTTCAGCCGGCGCCGACCACGCTGCTCAAGCAGGAAATCTGGCTTGACAGCATCGGCAACGGTGTGCTGTTCGCCGTGTATCCGCCGATCCGGATCGACGCCAAGTACGTCAAGGGACTTCGGCAGGACCGGAACGATTTCTCGATCGAAGCCGCGGGGATCCGCGACACGGCCCACTATTCCGTCTATTCCCTCGAGACGGAGGATGGGCCCGTTGCGGCCCGCGTCCGTCGTGAATCGCGACCGCGGCGGGAGCTGAACTCGGAGATACCGCGGCGTGTCCGCGAGTTTGCGGCGGAGCTCGCGCTGCGATTCGGCGATCCGACGGATGAAGCGCAGTGTGAGGCGATCGTTCGCGGATTTGAGGCCTATCTGAAGTCGTCGGATTTTGAGTACACACTCCGCCGAGGTCCCATGCGCAAGGGCGTGGAGCCGATCGAGAACTTCCTGTTCGAGAACAAGCGGGGGCATTGCGAGTTCTTCGCGACGGCGCTGGCGTTGATGTGTCAATCGGTCGGCATTCGGGCGCGGCTCGTGTCGGGCTATCACGGTGGCGAATACAACGGGGCGGGCGGGTTCTTCCGTGTGCGCCAGAAGGACGCGCACGCCTGGGTCGAAGTGTATCTGACGCGGCGCGGCTGGGTCACGTTCGATCCGACACCGCCGTCCGAGTCCTCGAACCAGCGGCGCGACGATTCGCTGTGGGCGCAGGCGCGGCGCGCCGTGGATTTCATGCACTTCAAATGGTCGACGTGGGTCGTGTCCTTCGACAAGGAGAGTCGGGACGATCTGGCGGCGGGCGTGAAGAAGTGGCTTTCTGTGTTTTCGGAGGACGTCGACGAACGGCGAAGCTTCGGGGAGTTGCTCAAGACCTTCGTCTATGGTCCGGACGTCTTTGTCTGGTGGCAGCGGATTCTCTATTGGCTCATGCTTGTCCTGTTCGTCGCGCTCTTCGCGCTGTTGCTGCGTGTTGTCTGGATCGTATCGCTGCTGATGCGTGAGCTCATCGGCGATCGAGGCGAGCTGCAGGAACGTATCGCCAGGCGGCCCGAGGCGAAATTCTACGATCGGCTGCTGCTGCTGCTGGCGACAAAAGGACATGTGAAGCCGCCGCACGTGACGCCGCGCGAGTTCGCCATGAAGCTGTCGGCGGCGGACGAAGATCTCAGGGCGATGACGGACTTCACGGAGTGGTTCTACGAAGTGCAGTATGGCCAGCGCGATCTGTCGGAGTCGAGATGGCAGCGGCTTCGGCAGTTCATAACGCGACTTCGCGAAGAGACCGGCTTCGGATCGAGAGCCTAGGCCGTGAACGCCGGCGCCGAATCCAGCGCGACGCTCCCTCTCTTTGACCGCTATCCGTTGTTGCGCGATCGCGTCGCCTGGACGCCGATCGGCGACTGGCCGACGCCGATCCTTCACGCCGACGCCTTCGCGCGGGAATCGGGGCTCCGTTCGTTTCATATCAAGCGCGAGGATCTGAGTCATCCGCAGTGTGGTGGAAACAAGACGCGCGGTCTGGAGTTTCTCATCGCCCGCGCTCGCGAACTTCGGGCCGAGTGCCTCGTGACCTTCAGCAGCGCCGGCAGTCATCACATCGCCAAGACCGCCTGGCACGCCCGGCGCTTCGGGATCGACTGCGCAGCGGTCTTCATCGATCAGCCCGCCTCCGACTACGTTCGCAACAACATCGCGGCGGCGCTGGAAAGTGGCGCCACTTACCTGCGTGCGAATCGACTGACTGTCGTGCCGAAGACGGCGCTGGCGTATTGGCGCGAGCGGCGTCGCCGAATCGCCGGCGGCTGGCGCGGCGGCGACTCGGGCTCGGGGCGTCCCGTCTGTTTCATCGCGCCGGGCGGAACGAATCGGCGATCCATGCTGGGGCATGTCAACGCGGCGCTGGAGCTGAAGGCGCAGATCGACGCGGGCGCAATGCCGGCGCCGGATTTCATCTTCGTCGTGCTGGGAAGTCTCGGCACGGCGGCGGGGCTGGCGCTCGGTCTGAAGCTCGCGGGCTTAGAGCCTATCCCAATAACTGTCCCGCCTGTTGAAACGCGATGATCGCGGAGGCCAGATGCAGGACGGCGATGTAGTTCTCTTCCTTCTTTTCCCAGCGGATCAGGATTCGGCGAAAGCG
>Ga0116152_10002369_pt1 | contig 15368 bp, 12 predicted proteins | sample AD_UKC119_MetaG_FD_89894 | JGI IMG/M metagenome (GOLD analysis project Ga0116152, IMG submission 89894) | Active sludge microbial communities of municipal wastewater-treating anaerobic digesters from Hong Kong - AD_UKC119_MetaG | ecosystem: Engineered > Bioreactor > Anaerobic > Digestate... | reverse complement strand
TCGACGCTTTCGGCGAATTCCGGTCGACTCGCGCCGCCGGGTTCATTCCGGCGACGCGCGCCCACTTCTTTCCGAGCCGCGACCGTAAGGGAGTCGGTCGCGCGATGTTCGACGCTTTCGGCGAACTCCGGTCGACTCGCGCCGCCGGGTTCATTCCGGCGACGCGCGCCCACTTCTTTCCGAGCCGCGACCGTAAGGGAGTCGGTCGCGCGATGTTCGACGCTTTCGGCGAATTCCGGTCGACTCGCGCCCGCTCCCTGACGGTCGTGGCTCGGATCGTCACAGCTCGGATTATCGCGTCGCTGATCGGCGCGGTTCGGATTCGGCGTGGTGGACGATTGGCGACGCAACACAGCGACAGCCAGCAGACCTGCGTTGTTCGCGCACAGCTCATCGAGCGACAAGTAACACGCCGCCTTCGGGGCCCGGCGTTTGCCCGCCGTCAGCAGCGAGCACAGCCGGCCATAGGCGCCGCGATCCGTGGGATAGACGAGGACACTGAGATCCGGGGCGTCGATGAACGTGAGCCGGGCGCCGACGATGAGCTGAACGCCGGCCTGCCTGGCGGCGACATGGGCCCGGACGACGCCGGCGAGCGTGTTCGTGTCCGTGATGGCGATGGCCCGATATCCCAGCTCCGCCGCCCGGATCACGAACTCATCGGGATGGCTGGCGCCCGTCAGGAACGTGAAATTGGTCGTGACAGCGAGTTCGGCGTAGGGAATCGGGGCGAGAGGGGGGCGCCGGCCCAGCAACTGGCCGCGGGCCGGGTGTTCGCGAATCTTGGGATTGGCCGGATCGGGCATGGGGCGTCACCGATCCGGATTCTATCATGTTTGGTGTTTGTTCGGTAGGCTATTTTGCCGGGGCGCCCAGGAAGGGGTAGAGCGCGTTTTCCGTCGCCCGAACCGTCCGAATGTAGAGGTACACGACCAGGGCGAGCAGAACATAGACCACGATCGAGACCCAGAGCGGCGTGACTCCGATCTCCGCCTGAATCTTCGCCTGAAGCTCGGCCTGGTTCGCCGTCCCGTTCATGGCGCCGGGAACGGCCAACGCCGCCTTGTACGCCCGTAAGATCGCATAGCACGTATATCCGCAGAACGACACAACGAACAGGACACTGACGACCAGGCACCAACGACAAATGCCGACGGCCTTCGACGCGAGCGCCGAAGCGTCAGGCGTCTCCACATTGGATGGCGACGCCGCAACAAAGTTCGACAGCCACAACATCGTCAGCGCCGTCCAGATCATGTTGAAACCCGGAATGAAGCACACGATCGTCGCAACAATGGCGGAGATCTTGTCATACCCACGGGCGCGCTGCGCATCGTCATGAATCCGATAGATCCAGATCAGTTGGAGAACACACGCCGCGGCAAGACCGAGCCACATCATGCAGCCCGAGGCGATTGCAAACACCAGCATGCCCGGATTGAGGTCGGGCAGGCCATTCGGCTTGAACGACTGCGTCGGCCCGATCACCATGCCGATGACGCCCTGCGCGATCAACATCGCGGTCACGACGACCCAGAGCCCCAGCATCCACGAGGTAACGCCCGGATACTGGATCGGCTTCGTCAACAGGTGGCTCGCGCTGTACGTCACGGGGCTCGTCGCGAGGTTCTGCGGCCCCGTCATCGTCGGGACGGCGCCCGCCTGCGGTACGAATTCAATCCCACAGACGGGACAGGAGAGCGTCGCCGTCAGGTGCTCATGGGCCGCCTGAAGTTCGTGGCCTTTTGGGCAATGGACGATGACATAGTTCGAATCCGCCATGACAATAGCTCCAGAATTCCGTCCGCCAGACGGAAGTCGCTTCACGCCCCCTGTGACTTGAAGTCAGGCCTATGCGATGCGCCGACGCGTCTTCTTCGCCTTCTTTTTGGCTGTCGTCAGGGCCGTCTGGACCGCCGCGACTTCATCCGCCGTCGGCGGGTTCGCGTCCAGCACGGCGCAGATCATCGCGCCCGTGTCGCCGCCGAAGACATGATCGACCATGTCCTTCACCAGGCGCTTCTGAACGGCCTCCGGTTTCTTCAACGGCTTGAAGAGAAAGGCCTTTCCAACAGGCCCCTTGTCCTTGGTCACGAGCCCCTTCGCCTCAAGGCGGGTCAGAAGCGTGACCACGGAGCCATGCGCCATGGGACGATGCTTCAGCATCATCTCGCGGATGCGCCGCGCCGTGACCGGGTTCTCGCGCCAGACGCAGGAGAGGACATCCAACTCCGCCGGTGGAAGCGTATCGACGACTTCGACAGCGGCTCGCGCGCTTTTTGTCTTCTTTCTTCGCTTCTTGGCCATGAGAGCTGTGACCCTTTGGTTCGAGACGGAATGCAAATTAGACGCATTGCAAATTAGCAATAGTCGCATTCTGACCACGCGCGGTCGACTGTCAAGCGACACAAGGATGAGAAACCGAAGCGTCCGGAAGTCGCCCGCGACGCGCCATCGACGACGTCTGCGCCATGGCGCCGGCCGTCACGCCCCTGGTCGAGCCGTCAGTTTTCCTGAGGGAGAGGCGGAGCGAGGGTGAGCGAGCGTTTGTTGCGACACGTTAACGATATACGACTGCGACCAGGTCAGTGGCGCATCGCCGAGTGTTGATGGATGTCATTAAGGTTTGATGAAGAAGTGTGGCGCCCGAACAGGCTGCGGCCGGATTCGAACCGGCGAATAACGGATTTGCAATCCGTCCCCTTAAACCACTTGGGTACGCAGCCGAAATCGCGTGAAGCGACAGACAATCATTTGTACACCGCGCTTTCGGCGACGTCAACCGACCCATATCGAAGGCGCCGCCGACGTCGCGAGCGCGGGGCTATTCTGGGGGCCAGCCGCCGGAATCGCCGGAATCCGCGGCACAATAGAGGACGTCACGCATCCGGGCGATTCCGCCGCCGCGTCCGCCTGTCGACGACCGCGCCACGGCCGAAACGGGTTGCCGCGGGGCCGTCGTTCCGCGTATCTTGATATGTCTGGTTTCGGATCTCGTTTGGCCGCATCGTCGCGACCTGCAGGAGAATTGGACTCGTGACGCGGCTCGACATCCTCGGTCAACCTGGCGCGCCTGACGCCGACTACCTGCCGATTTCCCGCGAACTCCGCGAAGGCGACACGATCAAATTCTGTCAGCGCTCCGCCGACGGTCTCGAGATTGAATCCGTCGTCATCCCGATGGGCGGCAAGGGCGTCTTCTGGAACACGCTCTGCGTCAGTTCCCAGGTCGGATGCGCCCGCGGCTGCACATTCTGCCAGACAGCCCGAATGGGGCTGCTGCGAAACCTCTCGGTCGAGGAAATCGTAGGGCAGGTCCGCGCCGCCAACCGACATTACGACGCACGGGTCCGAAACGTCGTCTTCATGGGTATGGGCGAGCCCATGGATAACCTGGACAATGTCATGGCGGCGCTCGTTCGGCTGCATGAAGATCCCGAATTCGCCATTGCGCGAAAGCGCCTGACGGTATCGACCGTTGGCCGATGCGACGGAATCCGCAGGCTGGCGACGCTCAACTGGCGGCGCATGGGGCTGGCGGTCTCCCTCAACGCGCCCAACGACGAGATTCGCAGCCGGATCATGCCCATCAACCGGACGGACTCGATGGCGGAGCTGCGCGACGCGATCGCCGCCTGGCCGTTGCGGGGCGGCGGGCATGTCCTCATCGAGTATGTGCTGCTCAAGGGCGTCAATGACGAGATCGAGCACGCGCGTCAGCTCGTCGACTATCTCCGCGGCCTGCCCACGTGTGTGAATCTGATTCCCTGGAATCCGATTGACGGAATCGATTTCGAGTCGCCCGATGAGGATCGCGCCAACGCCTTCCAGCTCGAACTGATGAACGCCGGGCAGCTCGCATTTCAACGGCGCATCAAGGGGCGAACGGCCCTCGGCGCGTGCGGCCAGCTCGGCAACGTCGAATTACGCCGATCGCGTTCGACACGATCCGGCTGATCCGAACTCCGTGGCGGAAATGATGGTCTGAAACCGGAGAGTATCACGATCGTGGACGACCACACGAGCCGTTCCGTTGCGAGCATCAGTGATCAGTGACTTTCGACTGTGTCGAAGGCGTAGTCGGCGGCCGGATGAACCAACTGCGGCCGAGACAGGTCCTTGTGTGTGATCGCGTCGGCCGCCATGCTCCGAGGCTTCCCCAAAACGAAACCGCTCTGGTTTGCATTCTGCTCGAACGCGATGAGCGACATGCACGTTGCGTGATAGGCGCACTGCGTCTGGCCGCACTCGGTATCGGCGCGCCCGAAGCAGGGCTCATAACCTTCGGCGACCTGCGTCGCCTGGATGATGTGAAGGTTCACAGCGGCGCCGGTCGCAATGGCCATTCGCGTCGCTCGATCGCTTGCTTCGTGAGTGGTGAGCACGTCGGGAACTCCTTCGAATTCGGATCGCCTTCGAGAGTATTAGCAAGATCGGCGTCCATATGGCGCGGGTCCAATTAGAATGTGGACAACTTGGGGGATTATTTGCCGTGGACCCGGGGGACGACGACACGCTGGCGCCCGTCACGACGTTCTGACCGACCCGACGCGATCCCCGCAGGCGCCTGTTCACGTCCTCCGGGTCGGTCCGTCCATGAGACGATAGGGGGCGCGATCTTCGCGCGTCGTAACGATCGCGCAATCGCCTCTCTCGCGCCGGCGGCGCCCGCGACGCGGAACTTCACACGCTTCATCGCAAATCGGATCGGCGTCATCCGCTGAAGGCGCAAATCGGACTCAGGGGGCGTGGCTCAGCGGGGGGACTCGGCGCCGGCGATCTGCTGTGCGACGGGCGCCGGCGAGATGGGTTCAAATTCGAGGCGAAGGGCGATCGCCAGCAATCGGCCGATACGACGCGGTACGGCGCGGACAAGATCCATCGCGTCTCGCTTGAGGAGTGTTCGCATCGTAATCCAACTGAGCGCTGCGAAGATCGCCGATTCGACACCGACGCGAACAAGGCTCGAACTGTCCTGCAGAAGGAATCGATCGACGGCGAGGCAGATGGCCGCAATCACGACAGACACGAGCCATGAACCGCCGATCGAGGCGAGTATGTCACTGAGTCGGCCGCCACCGCGACGTGACAGCGCGACAGTCAGGCCGAGTCCGGCGGCGCCGAGGAAGAGACCGACCGCCCAGCTCACGCTTTCGGCCGTTCCCCAGAAGTAGCTGGCCGCTCCTGCGACACTCATCAGGCCCAGTGCGTGCGTCAGCTCGATCAGTCCGTACAGGCGAAAACGACCCTGCGCCTGCAGGTCCGCAAACGAAACAAAGAGGGCGCCACGAAAGGGAATCAAGACGCCCAGCGCAATCACGCATGGGACACTTGCCGCCCACTTGCCACCCCAGATCAGCGCTTCCAGCGGCGCGATGACGGCCACGAGCGCCAGGCTCACGGGAGCGCACACAAACATCACGGCCCGGATCGAACGCATGAGCGCCGCGTGACGTCGTTCGGGTTGGCCCGTCAGCCGGGACAGGACGGGGAACAAGGCGGAAAAGAAGTTCCAGGCGACGAGAATCGTGAACTGCGTCGCCAACTGATACCCGAAGAAGAAGACGCCGACGAGATCCGACGACAGGAAGTAGCCCAGCACGAGATAGGCGCCCTGGAGGTTGAGCCCCGACGCCAGCGTGCTCAGCATCAGCCATCGCGTGGTGCTGAACAGCGTTCGCCAGAGCCTGACGCCGAAACCGTGGGCCCAGGGGATCTCTCTCGTGTAGTGATATCCGAACGCGGTCTCGAAGACCGTCGTAATCAGGTAGGGGATGACAAAGCTGTAGGCCCCGAATCCCAGAAGCGCCAGCGAAAGCACGCTGGCGGCCCGAATAAAGGCCACGCCGATCTGCATCTGCGCGACGCGATCCATCTGGATCAGCATCAGAAACCGCGTTCGATAAAGACACGCGGGGGTGCTGAAGGGGATCCAGGCGGCGATGATCCACGTGAGATGACTGACCTTCTCGCCGTAAAGCCGCACGATGATGGGCGTCGCCGCCACGATCGCGACGCCGGCGATGAGGTTGAAGGTCATCGCGAGCCAGAAGGCCGGTCCGCGCAGCTCGTCGTAATCCTTCTCGCCTCGTTGGATTAGCACCTGCTGAACGCCGCCATCCCGCAGAAGTTGCGCAAACGTGGCTACACTCAGCGCGATGGCAAAGACGCCGAAGTCCTCTTTTGCGAGGAGATACCCAAGGACGATCTGGACGAGAAATGAGAGTCCGCGGGCCCCGATCGACGACGCCGCGAGGAGAAAACCGCCTCGTCCGACTGTCTTCCCCATTCCTTCCGTGACGTCGGCCGCCGTCTGCGTGGGAGTGTCTTTCGTCGAGTCGGCTTCCATAGATATCGGGCGCTTGTGCGATTGGGTTCCGCGGGTGTTGTCAGCCGGGGGGTCTGCCTTGCCGTCGCCATCACGAGGAAACGACCACTGATTCTCAACGTGATCGGTCACATCGACGGCAACCCGTGAGAACGCGTCTCGCCAATCCGCCCCGCGGAATCGGAGCGTCGCCGGCGCGGGGCCCCCGGACGCTCGATACGAACATTGGCCGGGCGATGTTCGTATCGCCCCTGTGGCGGCGTATTGAAACACCGGGACCGCCTGCAGTCGAATGCGTCAGGGCGGTCCGGTGGGGCGTTCGGCGCCGTCAGGACGCGCAGATCCGGCCGAACACCGCCCATATTGCTCCAGCTACCGGTAACATGAGCCGATGATACTCGAAACGTCTCGGTCTGGACGCCCGAGTCTCAGGCCCTGGCTCAGCCTTCCGATCGGCAACACGGACCCGTACACATGGATACGTCGGCAGCCTACCTATCTCAGTTCCTGGGAATGCTCGCGACACCTTTCGGGCTGATCGGCGCATTCATCGCCGTTCTTGTCGCCGTCGGGCTCCTGGTCAATCCGAAGGTTCGCTGGCCCGTGCTCGCGATGCTGGTCTATGTGTCAACGCTGTCGCCGGGCGAAGCGCTTTACTTCGACAATACGCTCATCTGGCCGTTCGAACCGCTCCGCTGGGTCTCGCGGCAAGTCACGCTCGTGCTCACGTTTCTCCTGCTGATTCCGGGAATGACAACGCCGAACGTCACGCGCCTGCGAATCGTCAGCGGCCCCATGCTCGCGTTCTTCGGATTCCAGGTGTTCATGGCCCTGCGGCTCATTCCGACGTCACTGCTGACGCGCGGATTGCTGTCGCTGATCACGTTCGTCGCGATTTTTCTCTCCGTCGGCGTTGGCATGTCAAAGTGGCTTCAGACCAAGCAGGACTTCCGACGACTGACGTGGGCCATCGTTTTCGCCGGGCTGTTTCAGGTCGGCGGCTCGTTGGTCCAGGTGGTCGTCAATCCGGGCGCCGGCGCCCCGGGTGGCCGTCTCGCCGGCACAATGTCAAACGCACAGGCCCTCGGCCTTCTGCTTTCCTTCACGATGCCCTGCATTCTCTACCTTCTGTCTGATCGCCATTCGTCACGTCGACAGCGCCTGTTCCTGATGGCGCTGTGCGGCCTGATCGCGCTGATGCTGCTGTGGTCCGGCTCGAGAACCGGTGTCCTGTCAACGCTCATCGCCGTCTTCTGTTTCTACAGGGCGCGCGTGGGGCGTCTGATGTTGCTGCTGGCGGCGGCGGGGATCATGTTGCTGATGCTTGTCCCGCTGTTCCAGGGCAGTACCGAGAGAATCGATCGCTTCAGCAGCACGCACAATTCCCGGGCCGAACCGTGGCGGGATCTCTATACAAAGTTCGTCGCCCATCCGATCACAGGCTCCGTCGGGGAGACGCAGCTCTCGGCACGTGAGAGTTCCTACCTCTCCATCCTTGCGTCATTCGGAATTGTCGGCGGCTGTGTGTTCGCCGCCTTCGTGCTCGCGTTGTCGATCGCGCTCTTCAATCTCTGGCGAAGACGTACCGCCATGGGATCCGAAGCCAACATGGTCGATTTCATGATCTCCGCGTGGGGCATGGTGATGGCGGCCGCGTTTGCAGAGGGATTCCTCGTCGCCGTGTCGACGTTTTACGTTTTTTTCCTCTACGGATTTCTGTGCTGCCTGACCTTCGCTCAGGATTTGAGCAGCCGGACCGTCGTTCAGCGCACTGTCATGCCGGTGCGAGGCGCGCCGCCGAGATATCCGAGAGGTTCGCTGTCATATCAGAGAGGCGGGTAGCCGCATGCCGGGGGTACCGACAGCGTTCATCGCCTCGACGCGGACGGACCATCGTGAACTGACGCCGATTCGGAGCGCCAGGCGTCGTCTGACGCGCCTGTCGTCCCGCCTGGTTCTGATTCCGCTTGTCTGTTGCGCATCGAGCCGGGCGTCCGACGCGACATCCGATCGACGGCTCGACGAACGACTCACAATTGAGACCCTGGAGGCCCTGCCAAAGCTGCCGAAGATCCACTATTCATGGCCGGTCCAGAACGATTGGCTGGAAGGCGGGCGTGATCGTGTCGCCATTGCTTATGCGCGAATTACTGGCGCCGTGTGTCTGCGCGGTGAATCCTGCACGCAGGGCCAGGTCGCCGGCGCCGTCCGTCTCTGCACCGAGGCTTCGAAAAAGCGAAACAGCGCCGTCAGCATCGGCATCAATTACTCCGTCTGGCATCACAGGTTCGACAAATCGGCGCCGGCGACTGACAAGGGACCGTCAGCGACGGAAGAGATGCGCGTCCTGTCGGAACGATTCGAGCGCATTCGAGACTGGCTCGACGAACAGCGTCCCGCGGACGGCGATCGCAGGATCGAAGTGACCGCGATCCTGTTTGACTGCGAACGCTTCGATCGGACGGGCGAACGCGCCAACGACGACGCGGTCCTCGACAAATACAACCAGGCGTACGAGGTCGCCAAGCGGTATTTTCCGAACGCTCGCGTCATCTGGTACGGGTTCGGCGCCGCCGTGCCCATCAACTATGCCGAAGGTTACGTGATTGCCAGAGACTTCGGCTGGGAGACGAAAAACGACGGGGCGTCCGTTTCCCTCTATTACGGCGGCGAAGCCACAACGCACCGGATGCTCCTCCGAGAAACCATCGCAGAGGCCGCCAAACATGATGTACGCCAGGTTGTCCCCTGGGTGGCGCTGGGATGCGGGAACCGCCCGACCATCGTGAAGAATGAGCGGGAGTGGGATTTTGACTGGGATTACGACCCCGCCTATTCTTGGTGGCTCGGCCGGGATCTCAACAATTCGTGGCAACAGAAACGCCTGGAGAAGATCTGCCCAACGACCGCGGTTCCCTGCGTGGTCTTTTATCCGGGTCCCAACGATCCACGCGTCCGCGCCTGGTGGATTCACTTCATGTGGTACTGTCGCGGCGCCCATCGACTGACGGGCGCCGAAGCTCCGACGCCCTCGGCGAAATGAACACATGGCCTTCAGGGCCTCGTGGACACGCCTGATGATGATGAATGGTCCTGAGATCCCCGAACACGCCACGGTCGCCGTGAGATCAGCACTGGAGCCCCCCCGATCTCTCAAAACACCCAATGCAACATAACATATCTTATCGGACGGGCAGAGGGGGTTCAGTTGGAAGGTGCATCGCGACCCTGTCGCCTAGGCGGCCATATCCCGATTGGCCTGTGCAATGACCGCCTCCAGCCTTGCCATTCGTTGCGCCCGGCGTTTCCTGTAGGCGATGACACCGTAGTACGCCGCGATATAGCCGGCCACGCCGCAGGCGACGCCCACGACGAGACAGCCCACGACGAGTTCCATTCCGAACGCGTGAAACGCGGCGCCGGCGGACGACCAGAAGTCGGCGTCCAGAAGCCGGCTCAGGCGGAAGTTTCCGACGAAGTTCCGAATCGCCTCCCGCTGGGCGGCAATTGTTGCCGGACTGAGCCCGTTGGGATGGAGGATCCAGCGTCCGATCTGCCAGTTCAGCAGGTACACAGGCACGGCCGTGATTGGATTCGTCAGGAAGACGGGGAGCAGCCCCGACGCACGATTCGCGCGCAGGAGGTATGCCAGGAGAAGGTAGATCACGATCTGCAGGCCCATTGTCGGCGTCCAGCCGACGACAAACCCCAGGAAGACACCGAATGCGATTCGATGCGGAGAGTCGTCGAGATGGAGAATCCGCTGGACGATCGGTCGTCGGATTCGCGCCCAGAGTCGTCGCGCCGACCGATGGCGGCGAGGCCGACGCCGTCGTTCCTTCGACGTGGCTGAAATGGTTGCGTCTCCCCGCATGCTCAAAGTCTGGCCTTCAACCCTCTCTGTCGAGTGGCCCCCGCGCTGTCCGACAGACCGCCAATCGGGCTGCGCCGGCGTGTCCTGACCACCGATCGATTCATCGATCACGCAAACGGGGAATCTCCGACGTCTCCCGGCCCGGATCTACCCGCTCGTCCGGGAATACTATACGACGATCGTAGGATTGTAGATCCGGAAAAATCGCGACGTTCATATCGACCATAGGACAAATAACACAGTCGTTACGAAACGCCTCACGATTGTCTAACCGCCAGCTCCGCGAGGAGTTATGCGGTCGAACTCGGGGCATTTTTCGTTGACAGCGTCTGTTGGAACGACTACAAATGAATGGTACGAATGCGGCGAAAACATGACGCCGCAGGTGGAAAGATGTCGGATCCCGCCTAACCGGACGGTCATTTCCGAGTCTGAAATGTAAGCCAGCCTCGGAAGTTGGGGGAAGCGTCGATATTGGCTGATTGGTTCGACTCACCCGCCCCACGCGGTGCAATGTTCATCATCCCCTGATGAACGCCCGAAAATCGTTGGAAACCCAAGCAGGACTGCTTTTCCTGGAGAACGATAAGACATGATGCATTCATCGCCGATGCCACTCAACGTCGCGCTGGACATGACCAAGCGACTTCACCATGAACTCGCCAAGTACATGACGCCCGAACAACGACGGGACATGACGCGCGTTGAGCGCCTCATCCAGGAAGCCCAGCAGCTTTCCAAGACGCAGGCCGTGCGTTCCGAACAGCAGGCCGCGGCGCCGACCGCCGCCGCGTCGAAATCGGGGCGCCGCCGCGCGTTCTGGTAAATCGAGACGATTCGGGGCGCCGGTTCAGCCGCCCCATCGACGCGATCAGCATACGGACTAACAATGACGCCGTTTTCGGTTCTGACCGAAGACGGCGTTTTTCACTCCCGGACCCGGGCCCGATGGATCGCGCGAAATTGATTGTCTCTCGCGTCGTTTTAGAATTCCGACATGCGACATTTGCTAACCAGCCTGCTCATCGCCGGATCCGTTCTGACCGGGACATCCGACGCCTTCGCGGATGACCACCCGATTTCGGACATCATTCCGCAGAATGCGCTGATCGCCTACATGGCCGTGCCCTACAGTCGGCTTGATCCACATGCCGCAACCACGCAGCCGGCGGCGGAACGCCCCGTCTCGAATATTGCGACGATTCTTGCCTTCCTGAATGCGAGCGGGATGATCCCGGATGAGGGCCAGATCTACGCCGACATCGCCTCGGGCCTGCCGCTCCTCGGCCGGTATGAGCACGCCATCGTCCTCCTCGACGCGTCCAGCAAGATCGTCGAGCGAACTGACGGGAGCGGCGAACCGGGCCCCCTGCGTCTCAAACACCTCGAGGCCTTCATTTCCCTTCGCACCAATGGACAGAACGCGGATATTCTCGAGCACCTGAATCGCATCGTCGGGCGCTACACAAATACGGCCGTCGCCCATCTGGAATCCCAGGAGTCGCACGGTTTCAGTTACCAGCGACTGGTGGATTCCCGCCTGCCGGAATGGGCCGTCTGGGAATGGGGTCAGATCGACGAGGACTACGTGATCTGCTTCGGCCGCGGCGCCTTCGGACAGGTGGCGGCGACGAAGCGGTGCGAGACGGCGAGCCTGTCAAAGGACGCCTGGTATGAGCGCGCCCGGGCGAACCTTGTCACGGATCGAACATTGGCGCATTGGTTCATCGGCTTCGATCGTGTGGCCAGACGACTGGGTGAGATTTCGCAGCCGCGTGTCGATCGCGTGCTGTCCAGGCTGGAGGCGTCTGACATCACGCGCGACATGTGGGTCGTCGGCCTGCACAATCGGGAATTGTCCTGGAGCCGCGTCTATCAGCGAAACGGCGACAACGTCGTCCGCCGGTACTCCGATCCGATGGCCTACACTGCGGACCTGCTCGGCGTGATTCCTGACGAGGCGCGGCACTACACGATCCTGAATGTCCCTTCCAGCTGGCTGGTCGACAACATTCCGCAGGCGTGGATCGCCTCCGGTTCGGAAAAGAGCATTCGCGAGTGGGAAGGCATCTGGAACGGTCTGGAAGCCGAGACGGGCATCGATCTGAGCGGCTACCTGTCGAACAATCTGGGGGATCACGTCATCCTGTTTGACTATCCCGTCCATCCCCTGGACATACCCTTCGCGATGACGATTGCGATCGAGATCAAGAATCCACGGGCCGTTCGGACGGCCACGGACGCCGTCATGAGCGCGTGGGCCCAGTATCTCGACGCGATCGCCAACAAGTCCAAATCCCGCATTTCGAAGGTCACTGTCCATCGCGCCAACGACGGTCTCTGGTATCTGCAGATGGGAATCTTCGGTCCGGCGATGACTGTGACGGATCGGTACGTCGTCGTGAGCTGGTCTCCGGAGGCGTTACGCCAGGCCCTCAAGGCGATGCGGCTGCCGCCGCCCCGCGCCAGCGAACCTAAGGCCGACGCCGGCGCATCGCCGGCCAAGGCGTCTCCGCCGCCCCCTGGCGCGAATCCATAACGCCCCATCTGGATTTGCCCGGCCTGTCTTCACTCATCACGCGATGTCGTGGCCGTGATCCCTCGTCGTTGGTCACGATGCCGGGGGTGGAAAGCCCCGGAAGGCTGGGGCTTAAAAAATGACGAGCCTGAAAATAACGCGAGGCCGAGGTGGCGTTCCGAACACCAACCCGGCCTCACATTGCAAGAGATTTTTGTTTTTTGGCTGACTACCCTCGAAGCAACTGATCCTTGAACTCATCGAGGTCGCTCATAGAAGCTTCACCCCGCTCGAGCAAGTCCATCAGCGGCTGACTATCGAGACTGTTGACCACTCCATCACCGTTGAAGTCGAACTTCAGCTTGTCCGCCGGAGCCGACGTCTCGGATGCGGGCGTTTCCGGGCGCCCAGAGTTGCCATCGATCACGACATTGTCAGAAACGATCGGGCCGCCATCCCTGGAGAACCAATGCGGCGTGACGAACAGGACAGCGACTGCGGCTGCCGCAGCCAGCGGGCCCACCTTCCAGAGCCGGGCCTGCCAGGACTTCGGCGAGCTCTGAGTCGCCGTGACCTTGGCCTGCCACGGATATCCGGCCGCCTGATCAGCGAAGGCGCCGTTCTGACGGGCCTCACCGAGCGTGGCGAGCAGGTGTTCCATGTTGTCTGTTCGAAGGTCCATCATGTGTCTCCATTAGCTATTGCGAATCCCCCCCGCCTTGCGCAGAGAAAATGTCGGAGACATCGATATTTTTCTTCGCCAGGCATCGGCGAAGTCGCTCAAACACCTCAGGAATCCGTGTTCGCAGCGTCGCCTCCGGAATGTTAACTTGTTGTGCGACAACACGTAACGGCTGATTCTCGAAGCATCGCAGGCGAACGATCTGGCCGTCTGTGTCCGATAGCTGGCCCACGCAGTGATTCAGCTCTTCGAGGATTTCCGCTTCCTGGGCGAGCCTGGCGGGCGAAACCTCTTCGGATTCGACCTCCCCCACCTGCTCCAGTTCGTCCCGACCCGCTATGGAGAGCTTTCCCTCCCGGCAGAACTCACGATAGACGTTCCGAACAATGCCAATCAGCCAGACGACAAAATCGCGATCGGGATCGAAGCTCGTCCGCTGGTTGAACGCCCGGCACCAGGCCTCGTTCAGCAGGTCGTCCAGCCAGTCCGCGCGATGAGTGACCCGCCACGCCACGAGCCGAATCCGCTGGTGATATCGGTCGTATAGCGACGCAAACGCGGTCTCGTCGCCGCGCGCGGCCGCCGTCAGCGTTTCTTTGTCGGATCGATCTGGCATCGCCCCTCAACTTCGCCCGGGTTCCGCCGGCCCGGCGCCGGATTCGAACCTTACCGGCCGTTGGCCCGGATCTTAATCGACGAATCCGCCCATCGCCGCGTCCGTCCGAAATATCAGTCCGCCGAAGCGCATTTGTCGACCTTGGCGTGGCAGATATTCGCTATACACTTCGGTTCACATGTGTATGGGAAACATACCCAAACCAACCAGAATCTCACCCAAGCCGACTCCACACCAACAACGAACTTATCATGCCGGGGCGCCGCTTTGCGCATGCTAACTTCCGACGGACGTGCGACCAGCCGAATAACGTGAGGGATCCTATTTCGAAAGTGGTTTATGAATATCGGAATTCCAAAATCGACTGACGATGGCGAACTTCGAGTCGCGATCGTCCCCGAAACGGTTCAACGACTGAAGAAGCTGGGACTCGATGTCATTGTGGAAGGCGGCGCAGGCGCCGCATCCGGATTCGTCGACAGCGACTACACGCACGCCGGCGCCACGCTCGCAACCAGCGCCGCCGACCTGTTCGCCCGCGCCGACGCCATTGCCATGGTCCACGCGCCGAACGACGAGACGTTCGGCCATCTGCGAAGCGGACAGCTTCTTTTCTCCGTGCTGCGCCCCCTGACGGATCACGATCGCGTCAGGCGGCTCGCCGAGGCGGGCGTGACGTCCATCGCCATGGACATGATGCCACGCATCAGCCGCGCCCAGAAGATGGACGTGCTCAGCTCGATGAGCACGATCGCCGGCTACAAGGGCGTTCTGCTGGCCGCGTCTGAACTGACAAAGATGTTCCCGATGATGATGACGGCCGCGGGCACGATCACGCCCGCCAAGGTGCTCATCCTGGGCGCAGGTGTCGCCGGGCTCCAGGCCATTGCGACGGCCCGCCGTCTCGGCGCCGTCGTCGAGGCCTTTGACGTCCGCCCCGCCGTCAAGGAGCAGGTCGAAAGCCTCGGGGCGCGCTTCGTCGAAGTCGCCGCGCCCCAGGAAGACGCCGAAGACGCCGGCGGCTATGCCAAAGAAATGTCAGAGGACTATAAGCGCAAGCAGGGTGAACTCGTCGCCAAACACGCAAAGGAAAGCGACATCGTCATCAGCACGGCGCTGATTCCCGGCAAGAAGGCGCCCATCCTGATCACGGCCGAAACCGTCCGCGGGATGAAGCCCGGCGCCGTTGTGATGGATCTTGCCGCGGAAGGCGGCGGCAACTGCGAATTCACGAAGCCTGGTGAACGCGTCGTCGAAAATGGCGTCGTCATCCTCGGACCGTGCAATCTGCCGTCGAGTGTGCCCTATCACGCGAGCCAGATGTACTCGCGAAACGTCGGAGCCTTTCTG
>Ga0116152_10002366_pt1 | contig 15381 bp, 5 predicted proteins | sample AD_UKC119_MetaG_FD_89894 | JGI IMG/M metagenome (GOLD analysis project Ga0116152, IMG submission 89894) | Active sludge microbial communities of municipal wastewater-treating anaerobic digesters from Hong Kong - AD_UKC119_MetaG | ecosystem: Engineered > Bioreactor > Anaerobic > Digestate... | reverse complement strand
GTAGACCTCAAGGATTGATCGGTAGTTTCCATCGAAACCCCCGGTTGTACCGGGGGTTTTTTTTCCTTTTTTCCCACGGGAGGTGTTTTTCTTGAGAAAACGGTTTTTCAACGTGATGATCATTTTCCTCTTGTTCTTTTTCGTTTCGTCCTGCACTCCCAAGCAGGAGGAGCAGGTAGTGCAATTCCTGCTTTCGCTTTCCAGCACACCCTACACGGGCGTCACCTTGCAACACAATGGGCAGGATGTGGACACTCCCTACCAGGTTCATCTGGACCAGGGGACTTCCCAGCAACTTTCGGTAGAATCTCCCCAGTACTTGAAAAAAACCCAGCTTTTTGCTGGAAACGATACCCGTGTGCATTTCCAGGAGTGGTCGAACGGTTCCGAAGCCACGTCGATTTCCGTGGAAATGGAAGGCAACGTTTCCCTGACCGCTCTTTTCGATACCGATTTCTACCTGTCCGCACAGCTGGAATCTTCCGCTTCACGGGAGGAGCTCCCCGTTTTCGGGTGGTACGCTTCCGGCACGGTGGTAGAATTGGAACCCGGAGGGGTCCCAGGGGAATCTTTCGACCACTGGTTGGTCAACGGGGTGAATGGCGGGGATGATTCTCCTCTTTTCCTAACCATGAGTGGACCAATGAAGGTGCGGGCAGTGTTCACCGAGAACCCGGAGGGGCCGGGTGATTTTTCGGTGTTCTCACCCTCGAATGGAGCAACCCAAGTGGCGATCAACCCCACCCAGCTTATGTGGACGGCCAGTTCCGATCCATCCGGTGGGCAGGTGCGCTACGCGGTGTTTTTGGATGGCAGCCCCAACCCATCCACTTTGGTAGCAGAAGATATCTCGGAAACTTTTCTGCAACTGGATACCCTGGAAGCTTCGCGTACCTACTACTGGTACGTGAGGGCGAGTAATGCATTTGGGTTGACCAATCGAACAGGAACCGTTTCCTTTTCCACGATTTCCTTTCCGCCTGGATTGCCCTTTTTCCTTGCCCCCTACGACGGGCAACAAGGGGCTTCATACATCACCACGCTCTCTTGGGGATGCGAGGGTGCCGTGGAATATGACCTGTACTTCGGTACGGAGCAAGATCCTCCGCTACTCGAAGAGAGCCTTTCGGAAACGCAGTACACGTTGGATCCTCTTCAACCAGGTGCTACGTATTACTGGAAGGTAGTAGGCCGGAATTTCTTGGGAGAAACAACCGGACCCGTATGGGCTTTCAGTGTTTCAGATGAAACCATTCCCCCAGGGTTCCCGCATTCACCGACTCCCGCGGGAGGAGCGATACAGCAAGAGCTGGAACTGCTTTTGAGCTGGGAACAGCCTCCAACGGGAACGGTACCGTTCCGGTACGATGTTTTCCTGGGTCCTGCAAGCGTGGGAATGACGGAAATCTCCTCCGACCAGCACGCCACCAGTGTACAGGTGTCTGACTTGCTACCCAACACGGTATATTTCTGGCAAGTACTGGCCCAGAACCCATGGGGGCTTTCTCCTGGGCCCATCTGGTCTTTCACCACCACGGATGGTCCCATGAAGCCGACGGTACCGTCGAATCCCTTACCTGCGAATGGATCGAGTGGTGTGGCAACAGGTGTGTCTTTGGCCTGGGACGCGTGCACCTACGGTGTGGTGACCTACGATGTTTTGTTCGGGGAAGAACCCGTTCCTTCCACCGTGATTGCGAGCGCTCTTTCGGAACCGGCCTTTTCGCCCCCCCAACCCTTGGAGCCAAGTACAACCTATTACTGGCAAGTGATTGCCCAAAATTACGCCGGGCAAACCCCTGGACCCATCTGGTCTTTTTCCACGATTGGTTTGCCAGCCATGATTTACTTGGAATCGCTTTCCGCGGTTTCTTTCGCGGTGAAAGCCCGTGGGTTTTTCGATGTGGACGACGTTGTGGTTTTCGAGCTGGCGTCGTGGCAAATGGATGATAGTTCGCTGGATGCAGTGCCGGCTCCTGTATTGGAAAGTACACAGGGCACGGTAACAACATTTCCCTACGTGGATGGATTGAGCGCATTTTCCCATTTCCAGGTTACAAACTTGCACCTGGCTACGATTAGCTGTAGCGAACCGGGAACGGTTTGCCTCACCCGTTTCATGAACGGTGACTTGGAACTAACCGTTAGCTCTACCCCTGTATTGATTCCGTAAGATAAATACAAGGGAAAAAAGCCCCGAAGAAACTCGGGGCTTTTTTTTGATGCGCCCAGCAAGGGCTGTCACCTGGCGGCGAAACTCCGCTACAGGCTTGGCAGTAGGAACTTGCCTATCAAAGCAAAGTCTAAGCACTGCCCGGATCCCGTGGCACAGTTGCGGCAGATCGATGAGGGGGAAGGGCGTCATCCGGAACGCTGACAAATGCAGGGCTGGAAACGCTCGGCTACGATAAGTTTTCCAAGCATTACAAGGCATGTCGCGCAAGGTACTGAACCGCCGTGTAGCGAACGGTAGGCACGGTGGTGTGTAAGGACGGCTACTCAACGAATGGCCAGCCTTTCATTCGATGATAAGAATTGAAGAATTTCATGAAAAAAGTTTTAGAATATGGTATAATTCCTTGAGAATATGTATGAAAAATGCCATTCCCGTCGGATCCGATTGGAGTGTGGCTGGAAAGAATCGTTTCCGCTTTTTCCGTAAGCAGAAAGGAAACGTTGCAACCTTCCCCCTTGGGGAGGGGGGTTTTCATTCCAGGGAGGAGGGTATTCGATGAATAGGTTTGCGAAACTTGTTGTTCTGGTACTGGTGATTGTGTCATTGTTGGTGATATCTGGATGTTTTTTGTTCCAACCAACCACCTGCGATGTGGAGATCGTTGTTCGCGATCATAATGGTATGCTCGTCCCCTATGCAACTGTTCAAGTTTTGGACCCGGCACGTGGGGAGCGATTGCTTTTCGAAGGCAGCACCGATCGTTGGGGGGAGGTTTCTGCCACTCTTTCGAAAGGGCGCGTAACTCTTCAAGTCCAAACGCCTTTCCTGGACCACGTTGGCTTTCTTCGCGTGCTGGAAAGCGAGCAAATCGAAGTCACCCTGGATCAGTTTCGGGATCCCCGGGCTGGGGGGCTAACTTGGAGGTGTGAAAACGGTACCGTGGAACCTTTCCTTTTCTTGCCGAAAGGGTCTCAGGTTGTGGAGATGAAACTGGCTTGGGAGGTGGTAGATCAAGCCAGTGGTAGGGGACTTGAAAATTGGATGCCCATTCCCGCCATCCCAGGAGGGGTTGCGTGGCTTTCCCTCCAAGAGCATTCTTCTCCTTTTCTCGTGGGGTTGGGGGAGTTATGGCAGGAGAAGGAAGAAGGGGCAGGTTCACTGCTTGCCCTCCACGTATTTTCCAGCGAAGGAACATTGCTGGTTTCCGATGGAGAAGTGATGCAGGTGCATGGTGGAAGGAACCTGCTTCCATCCGATGCGCTAACCCGGGTAGGGGATGTCACCGGTTTTGGAGGAACGGAGTTTTCCCCAGATGGCGTTGTTGACGTGTGGGACTTGATTTTTCTTCTGAACCGGTACGATTCCAACGATGCCCAAGCCGATTTCGGCAGGATGGGTTCCAGCGTTGTTGCCCCTCCCGTTGGCCCTTTTTACCATAACCTGGATGCATTTGGTCCAGATGGCTTCGTGGATGTTTGGGATCTCATTGTCATTCTAAACGCCTACGGCTCCACCTTGGAGACAATCAACACGCCTTTTGCACCGCAGCTTGTTTCCGCGGATGCGGTTTCCGGAGGAACGTATTGGTTAGAATGGCTCATGCCTTTCCCCAACGATGTACAGACTGGTTTCGAAGTGTACGCTACCGAGGATCAAACCCTTTTGGATCCATTGCAGGGTGTTCTGGTAGGTTCACAGGACCCGGAGTGCACTTCCTTGGAGGTGCAAACAACCCTTCCCTGGATTTGCGTGGTGGCCCACAACGAGGAAGAGTATTACAGTGACTTCGCGTGGCATTTTCTCGACCCCGATGACCAGGAGGTTACCTTCGGAGACTTAGAATGCTCCCAGCCTGTATTGAACGTGGGCGAGTCGGTGGAGGTGAGGTTTTGGGTTCCCGTGTTTTCGGATAGTGTCTTTTCTTTCGATTCGGTGAGGCTTGTCCGGGAGGGATCGGGCGAGTCGCTCCAGATGTTCGACGACGGTGATCTTGGTCACGGTGACGAAATTTTGCTGGACGGGGTTTTTAGCACGTTGTTCGACATCCAAGAATACGTGGAAGGGACGATTTCATGGAAAGTGGTGGTTCAGGCCCAGGTGGATGGGACCGAGAAGACCTGGGAATCGGATTCCTTGGAAATAGAGGTTTTCGAGGAGTTGACCGAGGAGGATGTTAACGAGGTTTTGGAGGTGCAGGAAGAAGCGCTGGGTTCCTTGGAAGGTGCTAACGAGGAAGAAATTCCCGAGGTGATGAACCAATTGGCCGCGCTTCTTCTCGCGCAAGGGGGTATTTCCGAGGCCACTCCCACTGAAAATTCGGTGGAAATCGCTTACGATTCGGGAATTGAAGGCGGGATCTTGGTGGAATTCCCGGACGAGGAATCAGGGGCGTCATTCCGGAGGAAGGGAGGGCGGTTTTCTTCTGCGGGTAGCTTCCCCGTTCAAACACCCGGCATCCAGGGAGCCTATTCCTCTATTCCCCTTCCCGACTCCCTAATCCTGAACCGGGATGTGCTAATTTACGCTCCCTTTGAAGACCTTTTCCAGGTGGATATGCGTCCCAGTTTGGAAGACATTTTTACGACCCCCTACAAAGGGTTTTCGGTGACGTCCTTGGTAAACGAGCAGTGTACCGTGGAAAGCCTGCTTGAGTTACACAAGTACGGCATTCTCGTTTTCGACACCCTGGGGTACGCGGGTGATGATCTCTTCACGCGTGAACACTTTTCCTTGGACAGCTTCATGCGAAACGAGGGGTTGTTGCGACAAAGGAAGGTACGGCTTTGGACGGTGTATTACTGGGGATTCCAGGATGGCAGTTGGGATTGGCAATGGGAACACCTTTTCAGCGTGCGCTCCTCGTTTATTCGCGATTTGCCCAGTGACTTGCCCAACAGCGTGGTTTTCAACGGAAGCTGTTCCAGCACGCGGTTGCCCTTTTTGAAAAATGCTTTTTTCTCTCGGGGAGCAAAAGCGTACTTTGGTTTCGACAACGGTGTCAGTGCAGGTTTTTGCAAGGATATGGCAGACCAAACGTTCGATTTGTTGGCCAGCGGAGACAGTTGTTCCGACTCTTTTTCCCCGTCTTCGGATCCTTGGACAGGGGCGAACTTCGAGTTGTTCGGCAACGGGGAACTAAGGCTTTCCAACCAGCTGTTGAATGGGGATTTCGAGTGGGGAAACCTTTTCGCTTGGTCGGGGTTGGGAGACGCCCGGGTTCTTTCGCGCTTGGGTTTCGTGCTACCCACGCAAGAGTGGTTTATGGGAATCACCTCCACGGGACTGGGTTTCACCGAAGCGTTCGGTTCCCTGAGCCAGGCTTTTTTCGTTTCCCCGGATAACACCGAGTTACGCTTAAATTGGAACTTTCTTTCGGAGGAGTTCCTTGAATTCGTGGGTACAGTGTACCAGGATTATTTCCAGATTTCATTGTTGTTCGATGCTTCCAACCCCTCTTCATCTGGTACGGAAAGGGGATTGGACGAATTCTTACTTTTTAACAAGACCATCGATGATTTTGAGGCACAGTTCGTGTTGCAATCCGTTTCGCCTGAAATTTCTTTTGATAGAGGAGATGTATGGATGACCGGGTGGAAAAAGCTCCGGGTGGACCTTTCGGATTACCAGGGCCAGTGGGTGCGCCTGAAGATCGGAGCGGGAGATTGCACGGATTCGATTTACGATAGCGCGCTACTTGTGGATGAAATCGAGATGGGTGTGCCCCAGGTGAACGTTTCACCGGGAAAACCAACCTTGTTGCTTCCAGAAAACGAATCCGGGGAAATCGGTTTGAATCCCTGGTTCGAATGGTTACCCGTGGAAGATGCAAACGGTGATCCAGTGCACTACGAGGTATGGGTTGGCCGAGATGCAGAAACGATGTTTTTGGCGGGGGAAACGATGTCAAAGCGATGGCAGGGAGCGGATTTGCAAGAAGGACGAAGCTACTGCTGGCAAGTGGTTGCCAAAGATGATTTGGGAGGGCGCATGGCAAGCGACGTCTTCCGGTTTTCCACGGAAGGGTCTGACTTGCTCTTCCACGAGGATTTCAATAACGGTAGTTTTTCCAATAACTCCTGGGTGATCTCCGATGCGGCATCCATTAGCATTCAAGATGGTACGGGGTTCGAGGAGAGCCCTGCAGCTGAACTCCGGGGCTCTTCCTTGGAGATCGTGGTGGATATTCCGGTAACGGCGTATCTCTCCTTTTTCCGGAAAACATCGATGGAATTCCCCTTTCCTATGTGGGATCTGCCGATAGAGTGCCCCTTGGAGTTTTTCATCGATGATCACCCATGCGGTTCCTGGACCGGGAACAGTGATTGGCAAGAAGTGGTGCGCATCCTTCCACCGGGGGAACACACGTTAACCTGGAAGAGCATGGGGGATGAAGGATATTGGTATTATTACCATCCTATTGCTTGGATCGATGAAATTTCCATTTTTAGGGAGTACGACCTGGGAGCAGAACTTGCTATCCCCGATCCGGATTTTCGCCAAATGATCATGGCAGCCGTGGGTAAAGTGAACCCAGAACTCCAATCCCCGGAAGAGCACGACGGCAAGGTCAGAACCGGAACTCCGTATCCCATCTATTCGAATTCCATCTACCAGCGAGAGGTGGAAGACATAAACTACCTGGATTCCTGGATGCTTCCCACGTGGGTATGTGAGCCTGACCTGGAAGGGGTGCAGAACCTAACAAACCTGCAATACCTCATTTTTTGGACCAAAGTTTTTGGTTTGGAAGCGGTGGCGCCCCTTACCGGTTTGAAGGGGGTGGAAATTTACCAAGGTGAGGTAAATGACTTCTCTGTACTGGAAAATTCCACGGGTTTGGAATGGATTTGCGTGAATAACGGAAGTGCCACGGGTTTTGACGAACTGTGCGAAATGGAGCAACTCAAGGGACTTTTCCTGGAAAACAACAAAATTTCCGCTTTTCCGGAGGATTTTGCCATCGAGAACCTGGTGAATCTCCAGCTCCTCAACTTAGCGGGGAACGAGTTGGAAGAGCTCAGTGGGTTTTACCACCTTCCCGGCCTCGAGTGTTTGGACGTGTCGTACAACTTCTTGGACCTGGGGGATTCCTTTACCATGCAAGCCATCCAGTCATACATCGACTCGGGTGTTGAAGAAGTGGACTACATTCCCCAAAGACCCCGATTGGTTTCTCCCGCGAATGGTGGTTGCGTTGACGTGGGAGACGTGGTTTTAGAGTGGAACGATTGTTTTATTCCGCTTGACCCAGGGTTTAACACCTACCAGGTTCTCTTTGGAGAAGACCCCGAAGCATTGGACGTCATCGAGTTCGACTTGGTGAGCTCTTCACTGGATCTTTCTGGAATGCTGGATGCTTCCACGACGTATTACTGGAAGGTGATGCTCAATGATTGCGAGGAGAGCCAAATCTGGAGTTTCTCGACGAACGGGGAAGACGATGATGTATACGAGGAAGACGACACAATGCAAAGCGCGAAACCCATCACCCTCAACGAAACCCAGCAACATATTTTGGCAGACGAAGATTGGGTTTACTTCCATGCGGACGTTGACATGCACGTTGTCTTTGAAACATTGAACCTGGTAGACTGCGACACCTACCTCGAGCTGTACGATTCCTATGGTACCCTTTTCGCAGAGGATGACGATTCCGGGAACGGGAACGGCTCAAAGATCAGCTATATACTTCCCACAATGGGGGATTACTACCTGCGTGTCTCCGATGCGGCAGGACCATCAGAAGCTTCTTCCCCACAACGCCGCTATAGCCCCCATTCTTCCTACCAACTCCGGTTGCAGGAAGATACTCACGTCCCCCCCGGAGATGTGGTCTTCAAGATTGCAAACTCCTGGGGAGTCGGAAACTGGGAAAACGATCCAGATGGGTTCCTGTACATGACGGCAGATGCCATGATCCAAAACCAAATCGACTCTTTCTTCTACGCTCCAAGGGACGACTACCAACCCCATGTAGTTGCGGTATTCCAAGTGGACCATGACGTGAGGAATGAATGTACCATCGAGTTGGGAGTGGGAGAACCCGAAAATCCACGGATGTCCAAGAAAGTGTATGGCGACCGTGACTACGGCGGACCGTACTACTACGCTGGGGGTCCATACCCCTTCCCGAACAACAAGATCGTGGTAGATATTACCGAATTCCTTCCCATCCAAAACGAAACAGTTTTTCTCAAGGTGTTCAACGCGTCTGCTCAATCGGGTGCCATCGAATCCTTCCAAGTGGAAACTTACTCCCAGTACCCCTCGAGCTTGGACCAGAACCTTTCGGCATCCGGTTTACCCCAAGCCATAGCATCGGCTTCGGTGCAAACGATTTGCATTCCCAACGTTTCGGCATCGGCCGATTCCCGCACCTCACCCGGGAGAAGGTTGCAGGAAATCCTTTGGCAAACGAGCGAGCCACTGAGCTTGGAAATGGTTCAGCCCCTTATCGAACAAAGAGAGCAGCCCAGCTCCCGAATCTTTTCGGAGGGGGTGGCGTATGGAACGGGTCTGAGGAACCCGACAAGGCAGGAGTGGGAGCAGATTGTTGCAGAGAGGGGAGTTCGGAGGTTGGATTCGCAACAATTCCTGGCCCTTTTGGGAAATGTGGGGGCCCGTGGGGGTGTGGACCATTCCCTTTCCCCCTATTTCCCACCGATCGGCAACCAGGACGGGAAGGGATCATGCGTTTGCTTCTCCATGGGGTATTACACGGCTACCTTCTACCTCGCCAGGGAATACGCTTGGGACCTTTCGGATGCATCCTGGGAAGGGGGGTACGACGGTGCCCCGTCCTCTGCCTTCCAGCCGTACATCATGAGCCCCGATTTTTTGTACCACCAATTGCTTTTTTTTGACCCCGACCCAAATCTGAGGGGGACAAACTACTGGGACAACATGAAACTGCTCACCAACATCGGGATTTGCAGCTGGGAAAAGATGCCCTACGATACCAGTTCCTACGAATCCTGGCCCTCCGAAGATGCGTGGAGGCAATCGCCTCGCTACCGCATGGAATGGTACGAGGGAAGTTCCACCCCGCTATACTGGATCGAAATCGCCTCGGAGCAGGACGTTCAGGCAGTTCAATCTCTTTTGGAACAAGGCCTGCTGGTGAGTATTTCCATCAACGCGAATTGCTACGAAGACCTCTCTTTGGAGGATTTTTGGGATGTTTCAAATTACGCAACCACAACTTCAAACCACGCCAACACAATCGTCGGCTACTCTGTTAGCACTCCCGAGCCAGGCGTAACCACGGAAATTATCTACAATTCCGATTCCACCAGAACTTCCAGTACCTTCTAGTTCCGTTTCACGTTCCATTTCCTATAAGCACTTAATGGCGCAAGGGGAGTTGGTCACGAAAGAGAAGGCCTTTTCCCCTTTTTTCTCCCCCCCGGGTTTTCTTGAAATCAACCCCTGTTGGATTTCCTAACTGAAACGTGCTATAATGAATGTTGTGTAAAATTCGCTGCGATCCATGGGGGTGGTACCCGTGAAGTACTGGTTTTTCCTTTTCTTGTTAGTCGTTGTATTGGGAAGTTGCACTTTTTGGCCTACCGAGGGGACCCTGGACCTGGAAGTCGTGGACGATCTGGGAAGAATGGTTCCCGGTGCGGAGGTGGGCATTCTCGCTGCTTCTGGTTCCAGGGAGTTGGTCTTTTCGGGAAGAACCGCTTCCGATGGTAGGCTCCAGTGTGTTTTGCCGGTTGGGCTTTTCCAAATCCACGTGGATGACGGGGTTTTTCAGCATGAGGCCCAGCTGCATGTGCGAGGGCGAAAAGCTACCCTGCGAGTTGTGCTTCATTCCCCGATCACTGGGGCAATCGGAAAGGTCTTGCGCTGGGATCGCGGGAAGTTGCAATCCTTCCTTGCCATGGACCCCGGTGTTTTCGTCGCGGAACTCCTTTTTGAAGGTGCTCCGGCAAACCCTAACCCTGCCTTTTTGGAAATTCCCGGTTTTTCAGCAGACGATGGCTTGAAACAGGCTTTCCTTGTGCAACAACTACTCCCCGAACCCGCAGACCCGTGGCTATTCGAAGTGAACGAGGAATTCCAGCTCCGGGCTTTCCGTACGCGGGATGCTTCGGGAAATATCATAGCGGAGGAAGGGGTTTTTGCTTCCATTGGAGAACCCCCTTCCGAGGATTCACGGGTTTTGATTGACCTTTCGGCTATGCGGAACATCGGTGACCTTTGCCATTCCCTTTCGCTTTCTGCGGGGCAAGATGGAAAGGTCGATGTGTGGGACTTGATTTTCCTGCTGAATCGCTACCAAACTTCGGATGCTTCCGCCGATATCGGGAGGATGGCGGACACGGTTGTGGTTCCTCCCCGAGGTCCGTACGCCGTTTCGGTTCACCCGGACAGTTTCGTGGATGTTGGGGACTTGATCCTTCTCCTTTACGGTTATGGTAGCACCCTGGCATCGGTGAACACCCCCTTTTCTCCCGTGATCTCTTCGGTGACTTTTCATTCTCCCCCAAGCTCCTACCAGGTGAATTGGACCCTCCCCTTTTCCGGGGATGTGCAGGAACAGTTCACCCTTTACGAATTGGATGCAACCCCGAGCTTCTCCACTTCCACGAACGTGATCGGTGTTTTTCCCAAGGGAACTGTTTCCGCGGTTGTTCCCCTTTCCAAGGCATTCGTTGGGATTTGCGCGGTGAACACTTCCCCTGTGGTCGCATTGTACAGCGTTCCGGCTTTTTACCCCACACCCCTTCTTCCCAACCCGGAAATTTCTTTCCAAAATGCATCTCTCAGTATCGCAACCGGTTCGGTCTTCACCGTAAACGTTTTGGCCAATTCGCTGGCAACCTTCCAAAGTTCCCGGTTGGTTTTGCATTTCTCCGGTGGGGTTTCCTTGCAAAACGTGGCGGTGGGAAGTGTTTTTCACACCCAGGGAAGGGTCATTCGCCTTTCCCAGGGAGGGGGGGTGGAAATTGTGGACACCACCCACTTGTCCGGGCAATCCTCGGTGCTCCAAAACGGGGTGTTGCTCACCTTGACTTGCAGGGCCCTTTCCGGGGGAAGCGTTCACCTTGGCTCGGCTGAGATGGTGGATGACGCGCTGACAACGCGGACCCCCTCGCTGGGGCCTGATCTCTTGGTTAGTGTCTACTGAAATGGTTCAAAAATCGGAAGCAGGGGTGATTACCATGAATAAAACACTTCTCGTATGTTTGGCCATGCTATTTTTTCCTGGGGATGGGGTTTTGTTCCCCCGCCTTCCCGGGAGAAAGCACCGTTTTGCAACCGGATGGGACGGAGATTTCGATACGGGTTTTTGGGGACGAATGGTTTCATTATTCCATCGACGTACCGAGTGGGCGGCTTGTTGTTCCCGATGAAAGTGGATGGTGGAGGTACGCCTTGGTGCAAGACCAAGTGCTCCGTCCCTCTGGCATAGCCGTGGGAGAACCCCTTCCCGAGAACTTTCCGTGTTTCTCGGATCAAGATGCACTGGCCTTGTCAGGCGCACCGACCAATTCCCGGGATTTCTCGCGTGGGGCTCCCACTACGGGGACCATCCAGGTTCCCGTGATCCTGGTGAATTTCAATGACCGTTCCACCACCTACACCAACACGCACTTCAACAACCTGATGTTTTCCACCGCCCCCTCCGAAGCACCATACGGTTCCGTGAGGGATTACTACTTCGAGGTATCCTACAACAATCTCACGCTGCAAGGCGTCGTGGTGGGGTGGGTCACCGCCGCAAACGGTCACGACTACTACGGCCAAAACGATGTATGGGGAAACGATGCAAATCCCCGGGCATTGGTTTCAGAGGCTGTGACACTTGCTGATCCTTCGGTCAACTTCTCGCAGTTTGACAACGACGGAGATGGGTACGTGGACATGATCGTGGTGGTGCATCAGGGAACCGGAGAAGAAGCAACACCCCATACCTCCACGGATATCTGGTCGCACAAGTGGAGCTTACCCTACCCCGGGGTCAGCGTGGATGGAGTAAAAGCCTACTTGTACATGTTGGTTCCGGAACAGCTGGGATCAGCAATCACCACCGTCGGGGTAATCGCCCACGAAATGGGGCATGCTTTCGGTTTACCCGACTTGTACGATTATTCCAATAGCACCTTTGGTATTGGTGCCTGGGGTGTGATGGCGTACGGGGGTTGGAATTTCATTTCCAGGAACGGCGATTGCCCCGCCCATTTTTGTGCCTGGTCCAAGAACCAGCTGGGATGGTTGACCAACACCTCTCTCAACGGTTTCTCGGGAAGCAAGACTCTCCTTCCCAACGAAACCTCTCCCTCGATTTTCAGCTTTTCCAACCCGGCCGCTTCCACCGAGTATTTTCTCTTGGAAAACCGTAAATGGACGGGATTTGACCGGGGGATTCCTTCCCAAGGTATGCTTGTGACCCACGTGGACGATACGATGGCAAACAACGATCTTGGAACGTGGCCACACAAGCTCGTGGACGTGGAAGAGGCCGATGGACTGAACCAGCTGGACAACAAGACCAGCACGGGGGACGGGGGGGATGTTTTTCCGGGAAGTACTTCCAATACCGCTTTTTCTTCCACCAGTTCCCCGAATGCCAATTGGTACAGTGGCAGTTCCAGCAGTTTTTCGCTTTCCTCTATCCAGAAAAGCGGGGACAATGTTTCTTTCCAGGTTGGTGGGGGCTCCCCGTCGGCCTGGCAGTTATCGATCAACACGCTTCCGGTGTCGAATATCAACCTGTTGGTGGACTCCACCGGCTACGTTTCCCCGCAAACCTTGATGCTGTCCGCGGGAAACCACACGGTCAACGTGCTGCAAACGCTTCATGACATCCACCCCATGGTACCCGGCAACGATGCTCGCTACACCTTCTCCCAGTGGCAGGATGCAAGCACTGCCAATCCCCGGACGATTAACCTGTCTTCGAATGCGGTGTACACCGCCAACTTGTCAACGGAGTACTGGGTCCAAACTTCGGCATCCCCTACCTCCCTGGTAACGATTCCCGGATCCAGCTGGTATTCCAACTTGTCCAATCCCCTGTTCTCCGCACCCAGCGTGAGTGGATACACTTTTTCCCACTGGATCCAAAACGGGGTGAACATGGGACCGGCGAATCCCATCGGGGTTCCCGTGGTTTCCCCGATTTCCCTCGTGGCGGAATACCAACCCCTTCCCACCCGAAATGCCAACCTGGTGGGAATCGTACCCAAGTTTCCCCCAACCGGGATAGCGCCCTTTCTGGTGAAGTTGGGGCAGACTACCGGGGTTCAACAACTGTCCGTCCACCTTACCTTGGGGAGTGGTACGTTGCAACACGCTCGGGTTTTTTTACCGGAGTGGAACGTTACCTCCCTTGCTACCACCACCACTTCGCTTTCCGCAACGCTCAACGCGGTTACCCCACCATATATGGGTCAGGGAAGCGTGTTGCAACTTCAGCTAAGTGGGACTCCCAACACCTACCCTGTCATCAGTTGGAGTGCCACCGCAAACGATCCCACAGGGGCACCGGTTCCGGTGAGCCAATCCACGAGGAACCACCTGTGTGACCTTGACCAAAACGGCACCGTGGATGCAAGCGATTGGAACCTCTTTTCCTCCGCGTACGGGAGTATGCGAACGGTGGGGACATGGACGCAAAACAGCCTTTTTTCCGACCTGAACAACGATGATACCGTTGGATCCACCTTTTGGGATATCGCCCTTTTCGGACAGCATTCCGTTTTCCAACCGTAGCAGAAACAAACGCCTCGCGTACCCCATTGGCCTCAGGCCTTCTTCTGGTTTGCGGATGTGACCTGTGCTGGAGCTTGTGGATCCCTGGTACATCTCGCGGATCGAGCCACAGGAGCTTTAGGTGCCCATCCACGCCCAGGGGCAGTGAAAAGCCTCTGAGAACCAACAGGAGGAGAAAATGAAGAATGAGGATGGTTTATTTCCTCCAATTACCCTCCCGTGGTTACTGTTCCGGGGAAATCCAAACGCCTCCCCCGTTGTAGGTGAACTCCAGGTTGGTCCAGGTATTCCATTGAACGTTCCCCCAACCATCTTGCACCCAAAAGCATCCCGTCCAGTTCCAGAGACTAAGGTAATCTGCACCCGTGAAACCGTACGTCGTGCTTGTGGAAAAACCGTTGATGGTGCTGGAATACACTCCGTTCACGTAAAGCCAGAGCGTATTCCCCGAATTGTTGATGATGCGCACGTAATAGCCTTGGTTCGGTGGAACACTTCCGGAATATCCTACGATGGTGTTTGCGTGGTTGCTGCTCGTTGTATTGTAATTATGGACATCCCAAAGATCTTCTGAAGTTAAGTTTTCATAGAAATTTGCGTCGATGGAAATACTCACCAGCAGGCCTTGTTCCAAAAGGGATTGAACTGCCTGAACGTCCTGCTCCGAGGCGATTTCGATCCAGTATAGCGGGGTGGAACCTCCCTCGTACCGGTATTCCATGCGGTAGAGAGGCGATTGCCGCCACGCGGTTTCCGATCCCCAGGACTGGTAGGTACCCGTATCGTAGGGCATCTTTTTCCAGCTACAGATCCCGATGTTGGTGAGTAACTCCATGTTGTCCACGTACGTTGTGCCGCCGTTGGGTTCAGGGTCGGAGGGATCGTAGGAAAGCAGTTGATGGTACAAGAAATCCGGGCTCATGATGTAGTCCTGGTACGCCGATGAGGGTGCACCGTAATATCCCCCTTCCCAAAAAGCCCCTGAGAGGTCCCAACCAAATTCCCGGGCAAGGTAGAAAGTGGCAATGTAATATCCCATGGAGAAGCAAGTACACGATCCTTTTCCATCTTGGTTGCCGATCGGTGGGAAATAGGGCGAAAGGGAATGGTCCACTTTTCCTCGCACCTCTTGGTTCCCCAGGAGAGAGAGCAACTCGGTGGAATTCACTTTCCGCACGCGACCTTCTTGGATGATGTTTTCCCATTCTTGTGCATCGGGATGTTTCAACCCAGTACCATGGGATTGCTCCGCGGAAGGAGCTGGTGGAGAGGGTTGGTTTCCCTTGTCGATCAAGGGTTGCACCATTTCCATAGTCACAGGCTCGCTGGCCTGCCAAAGAACGGCGGGTAGCCCGTCAGTTGAAACGTTTCGGGAGCTTGTGGATGCGGAAACGTTGGAGATGGAGATGACCCGTGAGGTCCCGTTTGCCGTGCTCTGGGGAAGTCCGTTTGCGGTGAAGGTTTGCTGGAAACTCGAGGGG
>Ga0116152_10002363_pt1 | contig 15408 bp, 13 predicted proteins | sample AD_UKC119_MetaG_FD_89894 | JGI IMG/M metagenome (GOLD analysis project Ga0116152, IMG submission 89894) | Active sludge microbial communities of municipal wastewater-treating anaerobic digesters from Hong Kong - AD_UKC119_MetaG | ecosystem: Engineered > Bioreactor > Anaerobic > Digestate... | reverse complement strand
GCGGGAGCGAACCTGGATCCCAAGCTCGCCACGACGATCCTCATGCTCGCAGCCCAGGTCGATCCGGCCGCCGCTCTGGCCATCAAGGGGGTCGACCCCCTCGCCATCGCGTCGCTGATCTCGGCGGCCACGACCGTCGACCCCAAGGTCGTCGCATCGATCGGCAGCGTCCTGAAGGTGGCAGACCCCAACGGGCTCGGTCGCCTGGCCGACGACAAGTCCAGCCTGGCGATGCTGGCGGTGATGTTCGGCGTGGCGATGCGCACGGACCCGTCGAAGTTCGCCCAGCTCGGCAATGCCGCGAACCTCGACCCGAACGTGAACTACGTCCTGAACTCGATCTCGGGTCTGGCCGCCGGACTCACCCCTCAGGTGGTGAGCTCGCTGAACGGATTGTCGAAGGTGCTCGGTCCCGACCTGCTCCGGGCGCTCTCGGCGATGATGGGCATCCTCGGTCGACCCGACGTCGCCCCGGTGGTGCAGGCGGCGGCCAAGGACCCGTTGGTGCTCGTGTCCACGCTGGGGACGTTCGCGCTGCTGATCCCCGGACTGGCCGAGGTGCTGGCTCCGGACGTGTTCGCGAACAACCCGAACGCCCGCTACGGACTGCTCGCCGGGCTCATCGGCGTGGCGATCGCGAACCTGAACGGGCTCGACCTGAACGCGTTGGCGGGCACGCTCGGCCTGCCGCCGCTCAACCCCGACTTCGGACGCTGAAGCGGTCGGCGGTCCCGGGCTGGCCGCTCAGCTGTAGAGCGCCTCGATCTCCTTCTCGAAGTGGGCATTGATGCCCCGGCGCTTGAGCTTGAAGGTCGGGGTGAGCAGGTCGGTGTCGGGCAGCCACTCCTCGGAGAGCAGCGTCCACTTCTTGACCCGCTCGGCGTTGTTGAAGCCGGCCATGGCCTGCTCGACGCCGTCGGCCACCGCGGCCTGCACGTCGGGGTGGGCGGCGAGCTCCTCGAGCGACGAGTACTGGATGCCGTGGCGGGCCGCCCAGCCGGGGGCGACCTCTCCGTCGAGCACCAGCAACGCCGACACGAACGGCCTGTTGTCGCCGATGACCGCTGCCTGGGCGACCAGCGGGATGGACTTGAGCTCGGCCTCGAGGTTGGCCGGGGAGATGTTCTTGCCGCCGGCGGTGATGATCAGCTCCTTCTTGCGGTCGACGATGCGCAGGTAGCCGTCGTCGTCGAGCTCGCCGATGTCGCCGGAGTGCAGCCAGCCGTCGTCGTCGATCGCCTCGGCGGTCTTGTCGGGGTCGTTCAGGTACCCCTGGAACACGTGGCCGCCCCGGCAGCACACCTCGCCGTCGGGGAACACGGCGAGCTCGGATCCGGGCATGGCCAGACCCACGGTTCCGGGCTTGACCTTGAACCGCTCGAAGGACATGGCGCCGGTGTTCTCGCTCATGCCGTAGACCTCGGCGAGCGGGATGCCGATGGTGCGGAACCACCGCAGCAGGTCGGCCGGGATGGGGGCGGCGCCGGTGATGGCCATCTCGCACTGGTCCATGCCCACGAGCTCGCGAACCGTGCTGAAGGCGACGGCGTCGAGGAACTCGTAGGTGGCGATCTCCTCGTCGGTCGCCTCGCCCCAGGTCATCTTCTCCCGGATCGGGCCGCCGACCGCGATGGCCTCGTTGAACTTCTCGGCCTTCTCGGGGTCACCGGCGAGCGCGGCGGTCACCCCGGCGTAGAGCTTCTCCCACACCCGGGGCACGCCGAAGGCGATGTTCGGCCGCACGGCGATCAGGTGCGGCAGCAGCGCCGAGGTGTCCGGACAGGTCGTGACCTCCAACCCGGCCAACACCAGGGAGTACTGCGACACGATCCGCTCGGCGATGTGGGCCATGGGCAGGTAGGACACCACCCGCTTGCCCTTGATCTCCTCGCGGGTCCAGCCGTAGGACATCAGGCCGGACTCGAGCACCCAGCAGACGTTGTAGTTGCTGATCATCACGCCCTTGGGGCTCCCGGTGGTGCCGGAGGTGTAGATGATCGTGGCCAGGTCCTCGGGCCGGCCGATCGACGCGGCCTCGGAAAGGTCCACCGGATCCGCGTCGGTCAGGACCGCGTGGCCGACCACGCCGTCGGGGAGCTCGGGCGGGTCGACGACGGTCACGATGGTGCGCAGTGCCGTCAGCCGGTCCCGCACCTCGGCGAACTTGGCCAGGAAGTCCTGGTTCTCCACGATGGCGACCACGGCCCCGCAGTGGTTCACCAGGTACTCGACCTGGTCGGCCGACGACGAGTTGTAGATCGACACCGGGGTGGCGCCGCACAACAGGACGGCCATGTCGAGCCAGTGGAACTCGGGGATGTTGCGCATCATGAGCACGACCCGGTCGCCGGGCTGCACGCCGAGGGAGCGGAGTCCGGTCGCGGCGCGGGCGGCGCGGTCACCGAACTCGGCGAAGCTCACCGAACCCAACGTCCCGTCGAGCTGCATCCAGCGCAGAGCGGTCGAGTCCGCGCAGCGGGCCACGGTGTCGACGAACTCCCTCGCCACCGTCGTCCCGTCGACGAGTCGGTCGATGTCGGCCTTGGTCACGGAACCCATGCGATGCCTCCTGGTTCGGACCGCCGAGGATAGTGGCGGTGACCGGGGTCACGAGGCCCGGCCCGCGACTTGGCCCCCGACGCCGTCGGCGAGCAGACTCTCTTGACCGTCCGGTCTAGTTCGCACCGACCGCCCGACTCCCCGAGGGGGACCCATGCCCGACGCAGTGATCATCGACATCGTCCGCACGCCCGGCGGTCGCCGCAACGGCGCCCTGTCCGGCTGGCACCCGGTCGACCTCGCCGCCGAGACCCTCAAGGCCCTGGCCCAGCGCAACGACCTGGACCCCGCCCTGGTCGACGACGTCATCATGGGTTGCGTCATGCAGGCCGGCGCCCAGGCGCTCAACGTCGGTCGCAACGCGGTGCTCGCCGCCGGCTGGCCCGAGGAGATCCCCTCCACCACCGTCGATCGCCAGTGCGGCTCGTCCCAGCAGGCCGCCCACTTCGCGGCCCAGGGAGTCATGGCCGGCGCCTACGACGTGGTGGTCGCCGCCGGGGTCGAGGTGATGAGCCTGGTGCCGATGGGGGCCTCGATCGGCAGCGGGGTCGGCTTCCCGTTCGGCGCCGCCTACGACCGCTACGCGGACGTCGAGCTCATCGCCGGCCACAAGGGCCTGGTGGGCCAGGGCGTGTCGGCCGAGATCATCGCCAACGAGTGGGGTCTGTCCCGCGAGGACCTCGACGCCTACGGTGCCCGCTCCCAGGCGCTGGCCGAGCAGGCGACCGCCGAGGGCCGCTTCGAGAACGAGATCATCCCCGTCGTGTCCAAGATCCGCGACAAGGAGTCGGGCGAGATCAAGGTGCTCGACACCATGGTCACCACCGACGAGGGCATCCGCCCCGGCACGACCGCCGAGGGACTGGCCAAGCTCAAGCCGTCGTTCCTGCCCGAGGGAAAGGTGACCGCCGGCAACAGCTCCCAGATCTGCGACGGCGCCTCGGCCGCTCTGATCATGAGCGCTGACAAGGCCGCCGCGCTGGGCCTGACACCCCGGGCCCGGTTCCACACCTTCGCCCTGGCCGGCGTCGACCCCGTCCGCATGCTCACCGGCCCCATCCCGGCCACGGCGAAGGCGCTCGAGAAGAGCGGCCTGGGCATCGACGACTTCGACCACATCGAGGTGAACGAGGCGTTCGCCTCGGTCGTCCTGGCGTGGGAGAAGGAGCACCATCCCGACATGGCGAAGGTCAACGCCAACGGCGGCGCCATCGCCCTCGGGCACCCGCTCGGCGGATCCGGCACCAAGCTGATGGCCACCATGCTCAACGAGCTCGAGCGCATCGGGGGCCGCTACGGCCTCCAGACGATGTGCGAGGGTGGCGGCATGGCCAACGCCACCGTCATCGAGCGCCTGGGCTGACAGGTTGGCATCCCGACGGTGGGTCCGGCTGGGCCTGTGGCTCGCGGTCCTGGCCGTGACCGCCGTCGGGGTGAGCCTGGCTCTCAGCACCCCGCTCGCGCCGACCTTCGGCGCGGTGGTGCTGGGTGCGCTGATCCTGCGGGCCGGCTGGTTCTTCCTCCAGCAGTTCGCGACCCCTCCTCCGGATCCGCCCGAGGCGGGCACGATCCGCAAGGTCAAGCTGCTCTACCGGTGCTCGATCTGCGGCACCGAGGTCACCATGACCGCCGCTCCGACCGAGGAGCCCGAGCCGCCCCGGCACTGCCTGGAGGACATGGAGCTGGTGGCTCCCATCGAGTGAGAGCTGGTGGCTCCCATCGACTGAGTGCTGGTGGCTCCCATCGAGTGAGAGCTGATCGCTCCCGTCGAGTGGGGGCTACCGGTACTGGGTGGCGACCATGATGCCGGCGAGGATGGCGCCGAGGCCGGCGACCAGGTACCAGCCGTTGCCCCCGTCAGCGGAGCCGGGCAGCACCCCCATGTAGTTGAGGATGATCACGAGCAGCCCCAGACCCCACAGGGCGAACATGAGCACGGGGACCCAGCGGGGGCTCGGACCCTTGGACGCTCCGGTGCCCGGCGGGGTGTAGCGCCCCGACGGCCGGTGCTGCGCCTTGGGCGTGACCCGCTTGCTGGACGTCCGCACCGTGCCGGTGTCGTTGGCCGTGTCCTTGGGAGTGGCCGTGTCCTTGTGACCGGACGCGTCCTTGTCGGTTGCGGTGTCATCGGTGCGGGAGCCGTGACCGGTCCCCTCCACCCTGCGCTTGGCCGGCTTCGCCATGGCGGTGAGGGTAACGGTTGTTCCGGCGCCGCGGGCAACCCGTACGCTCTCGGTCGTGGCGCCCCGGATCCTGGTGATCGACAACTACGACTCGTTCGTCTACAACCTGGTGCAGTACCTGGGGGAGCTGGGAGCCGAACCCGAGGTGCACCGAGACGACGCCCTGGGGCTGGCCGACGTCGAGCGGATCGACCCCGACGGCATCCTCATCAGCCCCGGACCGGGAACCCCGGCCGACGCGGGTCTGTCCAACGAGATCATCCGGACCTGGGGTTCGCGGGTCCCCGTGTTCGGGGTGTGCCTGGGCCTCCAGTGCATCGGTGAGGTGTTCGGTGGCGAGGTGGTGCGTGCGCCGGAGGTGGTGCACGGCAAGACCTCCCTCATCGCACACCGGGGGGTGGGGGTCTTCGAGGGGTTGCCCAACCCGCTCGAGGCGACCCGCTACCACTCGCTGGTCGTCGAGCGTTCGACGTTGCCCGACGTGTTGGAGGTCACCGCGGAGACCGACGACGGGTTGATCATGGGGTTGCGTCACCGCGAGCTCGACGTCGAGGGCGTCCAGTTCCACCCTGAGTCGGTGCTGACCCACGCCGGTCACGACCTGGTCGGCAACTTCCTGCGCCGCTGCAGCTGACCCCGGGCGGGTCGCGGTTCAGGGGGCGGTCGTGGTCGTGGCTCCCGGAACCGTGGTGGTGGTCGGTGGAGCGGCCGCGACCGCCACCGTCAGCTGCAGCTGCATGCCCGGCGACACCGGGGTTCCCGCCGGGATGCTCTGGGCGATGACGCGCCCGGACCGGCTGTCGTCGAAGGCGACGGTCTGGTTCCGGTAGCTGATCACCAGCGGGCTGTCGGCAAGCGCCTCGGCGGCCGACGACCTCAGCAGTCCGGTCACCGAGGGGGCAATCAGGCTGGGAGCCGACTCGGTGACGACGACGTCCACCGGCTGGTCCCGGGGAACCGCCGAGCCGGCCGGCGGATCGGTGGAGACGACCACACCGGCGGGGGTTCCCTCGACCACTGTGGCGGTGACCTTGCCCAGGCCGACTCCCGCACGCCCGAGGGCGGCGAAGCCCTCGGCGATGGGCGTTCCTGCGATGGCGGGCACCTGTCGCGGCGCGGGGCCGTCGGAGACGAGCACGGCCACGGTCGCTCCCGGAGCCGCTCGGCTGCCGGCGGCGGGATCGGTCCGCAGCACCTCACCGGGCCGGACCTTCTCGTCGTGGGTCGGCTGCAGGACCGGGGCCAGTCCGTTGGCCTCGAGGAGCTTCACCGCCTCGGATCCCTGGAAGCCGGTCGTGTCGGGGACCTTGACACCGGCGGGACCGTCGCTGACGACCAGGGTCACCTCGGTCCCGACCTCGAGCTTGGATCCCGCGACCGGGCGTTGGCCGAACACCGTCCCCGTCGGCACGGCCTCGTTGGGCTGGTACTCCACGGCGACCAGCAGCCCCAGGCCCTCGAGGGTCCGGGTGGCTTCCTCGAGGGTGTTGCCGTCCAATCGGGGAACCGGGACGCGGGCGGCGAGCACGGCCCGTTCGCCGTCTCGCATGGAGGTGCCGACCGCGAAGCCGGTGAGCACGAACAGCAGGCCGACGACGGCCAGACCGATCGCGGTGGCGCGGGGGTGGCGACGGGGGTCGACGTCCTCCGGACCTCCGATCGGCGTGACGGGCGTTCCGCCCCGGACCCGGACCGCCCGGTCGTCACGGTCGGAGCGCCGACGTACCGAGCGCGACTCCGCCGCGGTCAGCTCGACCTCTGAGTCCGGGTCGACGACGCCGGCGGTGTCGGAGCGTGCTCGTCCCATCTCAGCCCACCGTCCCGATCTGTACCGTGACCACGGTTCCGGGACGGGCCATCGTGGTCGGGGCCGGGTCCTGGGCCGTGACCGCGTCGACGCCGGAGCCCCGGATCACGTTGGGAACCAGCCCGAGAGGCTTCAGCGCCGCGGAGGCGTCCTCCGCGGTCCGGCCGTTCAGGTCGGGCACCGCGACGGGGGGAGCTCCGGCAGCCTGGGCGAGCGCGATCGGAGTGTCACGGTCCGCCATCGCCCCCGCGGCAGGGTCGGTGCGCAGGATCGATCCGAGCACCGCCGAGGCGTCGTCGACCGGGGTCACCGCTCCGACTGTGAAGCCGGCCTGACCCAACCGGAACGCCGCTCCCTCGAGGGCGAGGCCGGTCACGTCGGGCACCGCACGGGGAGCGGCCCCCTCGGAGACGACCAGACGGACCTCGTCCTCGGCGGTGACCACGACCCCCGGGCCTGGCTCCTGGCTGATCACGACGCCCTTGGGCACGGTCTCGCTCGGCTCCCGGGCGACCGTCACGTCGATGCCGGCATCGTCGAGCGGCGCCCGGGCCGCATCCAGGGTCTGTCCGACAGCGGCGGGCATCTCGACCCGGTTCAACCCCCGACTGACCACGACGTCGACCTCGGCACCCTCCCGAACCCGTGAGCCCGCCGGGGGCGTCTGGGAGATCACGGTGCCCCGGGTGCCGGTCAGGCTGTAGCTGGTGCGGACCTTCGGCACGAGCCCGGACCGGCGCAGGTCGGCCTCCGCTCCGGGCTGCGGACGGCCGGACACGTCGGGAACGGTCACGATCGCTCCCCGTCCGAGGAGCGCGTCGAGCGGGTTGAGCGTCGAGGAGAACCCGAGCAGCCCGGCGAGCAGCGCCGCCCCGGTCAACGCCACCGCCAGGGCCACCGCTCCCTTGGCGATGGGGTCGGTGCCGGCCCGCCGCCCGGCCATGTCAGGGAGTGGACGACGACGTCGGTGGGGTCGAGGTGGTGCTCGTGGCTGCGACGCCGACCACGATCTTGACCGTCGAGCCCTTGTCGGCCTGCTTGCCCGAGGTCGGGTCCTGGCTGATGACCCGTCCGATGTCGGAGTCGCCCGCGGGGACGGTCTTGGTGGAGGTGTCGACGTTGAAGCCGCGGCCCTGGAGGGTGTTGGTGGCGTTGGTCTCGGTCTGTCCGACGACGTTCGGCACGCTGACCTGCTCGACACCTGTCGACACCGTGATCGTCACCGCCGCGCCCTTCTTGGCGGTCGTCCCCCCGGCCGGGTCGGTCGAGATGACCAGACCGGACGCGACCGTCGCGCTCGCCGCCTCTTTGGTGGCGGCGATCTTGAAGCCCGCGGCGCGGAGTTGGGCCTGGGCGTTCTGGAGGTTCTGGCCGGTGACGTCGGGGACGGTCTCCTCGCCGGGCGATTTGGCCACCTCGAGGGTCACCATCGAGTCCCGGTCGACCTCGGTCCGCGCCGCGGGGTTCTGGGCGATGACCGTTCCGGTCTCCGCCTCTTCGCTCTCGACCTCGGTGGCGGTGACCTTGAGGCCCGCCGCGACGAGAGCGGCCTCTGCCTCGGCGCGGGGCTTGCCGACGACGTCGGGGACTTCGACGCGCTCGACGCCGGTCGACACGACCACCTCGACCGTCGACCCCTTGTCCACATCGGTCTTGGCGGCCGGGTCCTGGGAGATGACCAGACCGGCGGCGACCGTCGCGTTCGGCTCCTCGGTGAACTTGGCCTCCAGGCCGGCGTCGTCGAGGAGCTTCTGTGCGGCAGCCCGCGGCAGGCCGATCAGGGCGGGGACGGCCACGGTGTCGGACCGCAGGCTGCTGGCGAACCAGAACAGCAGTCCGGCCAGGATGGCGAGCAGCACGGCGATGACCCCGACGAAGAGCCCGGTCCGCGACTTCGGGGCGTCGTCGGGCGGACCGTCGACGTCGTCGATCGGCTGCACCGTGCCGGGATCGACCGCCGGTTGCACGGTGGTGGCCGCGGCGGCGACGCCTGCCGCGGCCACACCGGCTGCGGCGACGCCGGCCGCGGTGCCGGTGAGGGCCCGCTCGGCAGCGGTGAGATCGCCGTCGAGGTAGCGGTTGAGATCCGCCCGCAGCGCCTCGGCCGACGGGTAGCGGTCGTCGGGACGCTTCTGGAGGAGCTTCATGATGATCGCCTCGAGGCCGCGGGGGACCTCGGGGACGATCGTGGACGGCGGGGCCGGCTGGTCCTGGACGTGCTTGTAGGCGATGGCGAGCGGGGTGTCGCCGCTGAACGGGGGCCGGCCGGTCACCATCTCGTAGAGGACGACGCCGAGCGAGTACAGGTCCGACCGCGGATCGACCGGCAGTCCCTGGGCCTGCTCGGGCGAGAAGTAGGTGGCGGTCCCCATGACCGAGCCGGCCTGGGTCAGGTCGTCGTCAGGAGACGAGAGCGCCCGGGCGATGCCGAAGTCGGTGACCTTGGACTGGCCGGTGGCGGTGAGCAGGACGTTGCCCGGCTTCACGTCGCGGTGCACGACGCCGCGGGAGTGGGCGAAGCCGAGAGCGGCGGCGACCTCACCGGCGAGCTCGGCGGCCCGGCGGGGGTGCAACGGTCCGTCGCGACGGATGACCTGCGACAGCGACGGGCCGTCGACGTACTCCATGACGATGAAGTAGGTGCCGTCCTGGGTTCCCCAGTCGTAGACGCCGACGATGTTCGGGTGCGACAGGTTCGCGGCGGCCTGTGCCTCGCGGCGGAAGCGTTCGACGAAGCTCGGGTCGGTGGCGAACTCGGGCACCAGCTCCTTGACCGCGACCGGGCGGTCGAGGCTGCGGTCACGGGCCAGGTACACCTGGGCCATCCCGCCGCGTGCGAGCCGTTGATGGATCTCGTAGCGGTCCCCGAGGACCCGTGGTTCCTGCTCAGCCATGGCGCCGCCAGCGTAGAGTCCCCGACCCCTCGGATCGTGTCATGGGCACGCTCAGCCCGACACCCCGAGCGCCTTGTCCAGGACGGCCTTGGCGACGGGACCGGCGGTTGATCCGCCGGTGGCGGCGCTGACGCCGGGGAGGTCCTCGACGATCACCGCGACCGCGACCTGTGCGGGCTGACCGGGTTGACCGGCGAAGGCGATCATCCAGCCGTGCGAGCGGGGCGGCTTGGTTCCGAGCTGCGCGGTTCCCGTCTTGGCCCCGACCTCCCAGCCCGGCGTGGCCATGACCGCCGCCGTTCCACCGGTGACGACGCCGACCATCGCCTCGCGCATGGTCGCCGCGACCTCGGGCGTCATCGACTCCTTCCACGGGAAGGGAGCGAACTTCTCGACGACGTCTCCGTTGCGGGCCCGGATCTCGGCCATGACGTGCGGGGCCATGATCTGGCCGGTGTTGCCGGCACCGGCGGCGACCATGGCCATCTGCAGCGGCGTGGCGCGCACGTCGTTCTGGCCGATGGCGGTCTGGGCCAGCTTGGGCGTGTCCTCGTAGACCGGAGCCGAACCCTCGGGCCGACTGACGACCGCTCCGAAGTCGGTCGGGTACACCGACCGCGCCGGGCGGGGCAGGTCGAGCTCGACCGGCTGGTTGAACCCGGCCGCTTCGGCCGCGTCGATCATCGGATCCGGACCGGTGGTCTCGGCGGCCATCTGGGCGAAGGAGCTGTTGCAGGAGCGGGCCAGGATGGGGAGGAGCGTCCCACCGCAGGCGTTGCCGTCGAAGTTGGAGATCGGCTTGCTGGTCAGCGGCGGGGTGTACGACGTCACCACCGGATAGGTCGGCGAGTCGACGGTGACCTTGCCCGAGGTCAGACCAGCGGTGGCGGTCACGACCTTGAACGTCGAGCCGGGGAAGTAGCGCTCGCGGTACGCCTTGGGCAGCAGCGGCTTGGTCGGCGCCGCCTCGTACAGGGCCTTGGCCCCGGCCGCAGCCTCGGCGTCGTTGTTGGACAGCAGGTTCGGGTCGAAGGTCGGATTCGACCACATGGCGAGCACCGCCCCGGTGCGCGGGTCGAGCGCCACCACCGACCCCCGACGGTCACCGAGGGCGTCGCGGGCGGTCTCCTGGAGGTCCTTGCGCACCGTCAGCACCACGTCACCCTCGCTCGAGGTGTCGGAGAAGAAGCCCGACAGCCGGTGCAGCTTGAGCGACGGTGTCCGCCCCGCCAGCTCCTCGTTGTAGGTGCGCTCCACACCGTCGGAGCCCAACGTGAACGAGTAGTAGCCGGTCACGGCCGAGAGCAGCTCGCCGTCGGGGTACACCCGCTGGTAGCGCAACGCGGCCCGTCGCTCCTCGGAGGTGGCGGCGGTCTTGCCGTCCGCGGTGAGGATGTCGCCGCGGGGCTGGTTGAAGTCGCGCTGGAGCTGGCGGGTGTTGTCGGGGCGGTCGCTGTAGGCCTGCGCCTGCAGGACCTGGACCTGGTTGAGCTTGGCGAACACGGCGACGTAGCAGATGATCACGATCACGCCGAGCGCCTTGATCTGACGATTCATCGACGGACCCCGCTCACATCGCCACCGCCCGCTCCGGGGCGCGACGCGCCGTCTGGTCCGAGATCCGAACCAGGAGCGCCAGCAGCACGTAGTTGGCCACCAGGGAGCTGCCGCCGTAGGAGACGAACGGCAGGGTCACCCCGGTGAGGGGCAGCAGTCGGGTGACGCCACCCATGATGATGAAGGCCTGGAACGCGATCAGCACGGTGAGCCCCACTGCCAACAGCGACGGGAACGGGTCCCGCGACTCGCGGGCCACCCGGAGTCCGGTGCCGGCCAGCAGCAGGAAGGCGCACAGGATGGCGGTCGTGCCGAGCAGGCCGAGCTCCTCGCCGATGATCGCGAAGATGAAGTCGGTCTCGTCGTAGGGGATCCGCTCGGCGATGCCCAACCCGGGCCCGACCCCGGAGGTTCCTCCCCACGCGAGCGCGTAGGCGGCCTGGATGATCTGGTATCCGGATCCCTGCGGATCGGCCCACGGGTCGATCCACACCGAGACGCGCTTCTGGACGTGCTCGAAGCTGAGCCAGCTGACGAACGCCCCGACCAGGAAGAGCCCCATCCCGACGAGCAGGTAGCTCACGCGGCCTGTCGCCACCCACAACATGACGACGAACAGGAGGAAGAACAGCAGCGCCGAGCCGAGGTCGCGCTGGAAGATCAACACGACCAGCGACGCCCCCCACGCCAACAGGATCGGGGCGAAGTGCTTGGGGTCCGGGGTGTTGAACGGACCGACCCGGAACGTGGCGACGCTGAGCAGCTCCCGACGCTCGACCAGGTAGCCGGCGAAGAAGACGGCGAAGGCGATCTTGGCGAACTCCCCGGGCTGGAAGCTGACCGGCCCGACCGACACCCAGATGCGGGCCCCGTTGATGCTGCGCCCGATGCCCGGCAGCAGCGGGAGGATCAGCAGCAGCACGCCGATCAGCCCGGCGGTGTAGCGGTATCGCTGCAGCAGCCGGACGTCGCGCACCGCGAGCAGGGTCACGACGTAGGCGACGATGCCGACCGCGGTCCACGACGCCTGGAGCGCGGCCAGGTCCTGGTCGAGCCGGGCGATGAACACGTAGCCGATGCCGTTGAGCAGCGCGGCGATGGGCAGCAGCAGCGAGTCCGCAGCCCGGGCCAGACGTCGGTTCGCCAGGTGCGCCCCGACCAGCAGGGCCAGGAGGACCGCCAGGAACGGCCAGATGTCCGCGGGGAGCGAGGCGTTGCGACCCAGGCTGGCCAGGGCGTACGCGCCGAGGATGATGAGCACCGCCAGGACGAGCAGGCCGAGCTCGGTCGTGCGGCGCCGGGTGCCGAGGGCCACGACCGCCGGCGAGGGCTCGGGGCGGCGCCGGGTGACGGCCGGTGCGGTCACGGACCCGGGACGGGTGCGGGCGCGGGAGCGGGCGCGAACGGATCCGGTGCCGCCGGAACCGGAGCCACCGTGGTGGTCGACGTCGTGGTGGTGGTCGTGGTGGTCGTCGTCGTAGTGGTGGTCGTGGCGTGGCGCTGGATGCCGACGATGTAGGCCCGGGCCTCGCGTTCGGATCCGAACGTGCGGCCCCGGTCGACCTGACGGCGGTCCGCGTCGGTGAGCGAGGCGACGTCGATGTCCTCGAAGCGCTCCACGTCGGTCGGGCCGATGAACAGGATCCGCTCCCTCGGCCCCTGCTGGAGCACCACGATCCCGTCCTCGGCCGCGACGACCCACCCGATCCTCGACCACAGCACCAACGCTCCGACCATGACCGCGAGCACCGCCACGATGGTCACGATGAAGAGGGTGGTCCGCCACCGGCTGCCCCGACCGGCATCGACGGTCCCCTCGGCGTCGACCGCGTCCCCATCGTCGACCGGGTCCCCGTCGTCGACCGCCGGCGGTCCTGCCGCCGGGACCTGGTCACCTTCCGATGCCGCGACTCCCTCGACCCCGTCGACGCCGGACTCCTCTGGGAGCGTGCCCGCGTCGGCTTCGTCATCGAGCGGGTGCTCCGGGTCGGACCCGTCCCCAGGATCGTCTCCGAGATCGTCCGAGACCCCGGAGCCACCATCGGGGTCGGCCGGGACCACGACCGCCATGATCGTCTCGGTCCGGTCCCGTTCGTCGTCGATGTCGGACAGGTCGACCGCCGGCGTGCTGATGCGCCGGTAGCGCCCTTCGATCTCGTCGGCGGCGCTGCCGGAGTCGACCACGTCGACCACGACGGTGGTGATGTTGTCGCGTCCACCGGCCGCGTCGGCCTCGGCCGCGAGCCGGCGGGCGACGACCTCGGGGTCCTGGTCCTCGGCCAGCAGTTCGGCGATGCGGTCCTCGCCCAGCTCGCCGAACAGACCGTCGCTGCACAGCAGCAGTCGGTCGCCGTCGACCGGTTCGAGCAGCCAGGCGTCGACGACGACGAGGGGCTCGACGCCCAGGGCCCGGGTGATCACGTTGCGCTGGGGGTGGTGCTCGGCCTCCTCGGCGGAGATGCGGCCCTCCCGCACCAGCGTCTCGACCAGGGAGTGGTCCTCGGTCAAGCGCGTCAGTTCGCCGTCGGCCATCAGGTAGGCCCGCGAATCGCCGACGTTGAGCACCGCGACCTGCTCGCGGTCGTCGTAGCGGACGAGCCCGGCGACGCACACGGTGGTGCCCATCCCCCGCAGGGCGTCGTCGTCTGCGGCGCGTTCGTGGATCCGACGGTTGGCCCGGTGCACCGCCGCGACCAGGTCCTGCACCGACCGCGACCCGGCCGCGTCGCGCAGCACGTCGACGGTGTCGGCAGACGCCACCTCGCCGGCGCGGTGTCCTCCCATGCCGTCGGCGACCGCCACCAGGTCGTCGGTCACCAGGTACGAGTCCTCATTGGCGCTCCGGACCTGACCCACGAGCGACGCCGCCCCCGAACGCAGCGTGGTCATCGGACCTCCATGACCACGTTGCCGATCTGGATGCGGTCGCCGAGTCGGGCCGGCATCTGGCCCACGGCGCGGGTGCCGTTGACCCACGTCCCGTTGGTCGATCCGAGGTCCTCGACGAACACCGAGCCCTCGCGGCTCAGCAGGCGGGTGTGCACCTGCGAGACGTACTGCTCGTCGAAGACCAGGTTGCAGCCCTGGGCGCGGCCGACGGTCATGTCCGGGCCGAGCGGGTACTCGGTTCCGGCCCGCGCCGCAGGTTCGACCACGACCAGGCGGGTCGGCACCACCTGCTTGCGCCGGCTGCGGGTCGAGGCCCGGGGGGAGGACCGTCGGGAGCGGGTCGCGGCGCCGGCCGCACCCGACGCCGCCGGGGAGGGCGCCGAGGGAGGGTTCACCTCGGTCCACACCGCCCGGAGCACGCGCAGGAAGAAGAGATACAGCAGCGCCAGCAGGCACAGCTTCAGGACGGTGAGCAGCTGGTCGGGCACGGGTCCGTCCTACGAGGCCTCGAAGCGGACGGCGGTGTTGCCGAACCGGACCTCGTCACCGTCGCGGAGCTCCTGTTCGGCCACCCGCACCCCGTTGACCTTGGTGCCGTTGGTCGAGCCCAGGTCCGCCACGACGAACCCGTCACCGGCGGGGCGGACCTCGGCGTGGACCCGGCTGACGTTCGGGTCGGCCAGCACGATCGTGCAGTCGGCCTGACGACCGACCGACACGACGTACTCGCCGAGAGGAACCCGGTCACCGGTCGGCAGCACCAGCGACCCCGGGGGCAGACCGCCGGCCCCTTCGACCCATCGGGAGTCGACCTCGAGCAGCCCGGTCCGCATCCCCGGGTCTCCGGCGACCTCGATCTCGACGGGGCCGACGAAGGAGTAGCCCTCGTCGCGGGCGTGCTCGCGGGCCGCGTCGGCCAGCTCGCGACGCAGGGTGCCGTCGATGTGGGCGAACTGCTCGTGGTCGGTCTCCGAGACGGTGAAGCGGTACCAGTTCGGGACGATCGTGCGCCCGTCGACCGCGACGGAACGACGGGCGTCCATCTCGCGTTGGAGCTTGCGACCGAACTCGACCGGCTTGACCGAGGAGCGGAAGAGACGGCTGAAGGTCCCTTCCACCATGCGTTCGAGGCGGCCCTCGAAGCCCTGGGTAGCCATCGGCCCCACGATAGCGACGTCAGCGGTCACCACCCGGGGCACCGGGTCGGGGCGACCCTGGGTGGCCGGCCGGATCAGTCGGTGGGCCCGACGCGTCGGGCGTTCAGGTCCACGTCGTCGGCGAGGCCGTCCGCGAGCCGCTCGGCCCGCTTCGTGAGCGTCCGGTGCCACGACGGGGCGAGAGCGTCGAGCGACGCCAGGGATGCGGCGGCGTCGAGATCGTCGCGCCGGTGGTGCATGACGTCGTTCGCCGCGGCGACGCTCCAGCGGGGGTTCGGTCTGACCTCGAGGGTCCAGGTGTCGTCGGCGGCGACGACGCCCGGGGTCACCACCCGCAGGTACCACCCGGTGCGTCCCGTCTC
>Ga0116152_10002362_pt1 | contig 15409 bp, 10 predicted proteins | sample AD_UKC119_MetaG_FD_89894 | JGI IMG/M metagenome (GOLD analysis project Ga0116152, IMG submission 89894) | Active sludge microbial communities of municipal wastewater-treating anaerobic digesters from Hong Kong - AD_UKC119_MetaG | ecosystem: Engineered > Bioreactor > Anaerobic > Digestate... | reverse complement strand
CCATGCAATTTATTCGGTTAGCAAACAAAGCGTTGTCATTCGCTCTGCTCTGCAACTGAAAGCTGAAGCTTTTTACTCTCACCAGCTCTGCTGGTGGATTTATATCGCTGAAGCTATGCATAATAAAAAGCAGCGCCGCATACGGACGGTAAGCGGCGCTGCTGGTTACGCACGGGAAAGGTTACTGTCTGTTGATCTCGCGGTAATGGCCCGGGGTCGTTCCTGTCAGCTTTTTAAAGGAGCGGATAAAGTTCTGCGCATTGTTGTAGCGCAGACGGGCCGCAATTTCATTGACGGTAATATCCGTTTCAACCAACCACTTGCGGGCCATGTCCATGCGGTACTTGATCAAATATTCCTGGAAGGATGTGCCCAGCTTGTTGCGCATCACACGCCAGATATAGGTCGGATGATAGTTCAGCCGTTCCGCACAGCTTTCAATAGACAAGTCGCTGGCATATTCTTCCTCGATGATCTTAAGCACCTGATCGGCAATCTGGTCCTGCGAGCTTCCGGCTTCCGAAAGGATATCCATGATCGGATCCACCAGCCGCTTGGTAAAGAAGCTGCGCATATCGTCGGGGCTGACGATCATGGCCAGCTCTTCCATCAGCGGACGGTTGGTTTTCATGACATCCGAAATGCTGTGCCCTACCCGCAGCACCATAAACAAATCCACCGTCAGGTGCATCAGGTAAAACTGAAAGGCATTGATCGGCAGGTTTTTGGAGTATACCCAGCGGATGACTTCATCCAGTTTCGCATAGGCCGTATCCTTTTTAAGATGAGAGATAGAATCGGTCAGCTCCGCCACCAGCGCACGCGGATATTCATCCACGTCCAGCGAATCGGGCTTTACATCGTCAAAGAAGGTAATGGAGGATTCCGGCGTTTGCTGCTGCTTGATAACGCCGCGGTACAGCAGCACGTTCTGGCTTTCGCGGAAGGCGCCCTGTGCGTCGGAAAAATCATCAAACACGGTCGATACGCCGATGGTGATGCTGTCGTTGAATTTCTCACGCGCGATCTGGCTGATTTTCTGGTTCCAGGACAGCAGATCGTCCATAAAGTCCTCCAGCATGGTGCGTTTACTGCCAACCAGAATGATGCAGTTGCCGTTGAGAATGACGTATTTCATGCGGTTTTCGGGCGGAATCACCTGCATGGCAATGTTGCTGAGGGCAATCAGGCGGATATCATGCTGCAGATCCTGCCGGCTATGCCGAATACGGATGGCGACAAAGCACATGTATACCCAGCGGTCAAACACACCCAGCTGCTTGGCCATTTCCTCGGTCTGTTCATGGCTTAGCTGATAGCGCGCCAGCTTCATGATAAACAGCTCATCCAGCATCGGCAGGTATTGGCTTAGCTCCTCGCGCATACTGATATTCTCGTTTTGCAGGTCCGTAATTCCCGAGCGAATCAGGTCAAATTCATCGGCGGCTTTGCCGTCTGCGCCGTCGGCAAAACGGGATACCACGTTTTGAATCGGCGCGTACATCCGGCGGGATTCAATAATCGTGAGCACCAGCACCACCAAAATCAGGAACAGGCAAAGCAGCAAAATCAGGTAGTACATAAAAGTGGACGCCGCCATAACATCCTGATTGCTGTAACGGGAGATATACACAAATCCCGTCATGTCGGAGCTTGCAACATTGTAGTACTTGCCGTCGCGGATCACAGGGTCATCTTCCGTGGTCGGTGCCAGCACGAAGTTTTCATACTCTTCCAAATCGGAATACCGCTGGCCAATCGATCGGCCGTCGCTGTCGTAGATCACAATGCCGTCGGAATCGGTCACGGTAAGCGCAAACTCCGAGCGATTAGCATTAAACAACTTGTCCATTTGGTAATTGCTCAGCGATACCACCATAAACATGCCTTCGCTTCCGCTCATGCCGGTACGCGGATTAATTACCAAAAAGATATTGCCGTTGATCACGCGCTGGTCCAGCTCTTCGTCGATGCGGATAAACCGCCAGTATACGGCGCGGTCGTCCTCCAGTATGCGCATAACGGTCACATAATCCCCGACATCCAGCAGGCTGTAGATGCCCGCTTGCGATATGGCCCAGTTTTGCCTGGTGTTGATGAGGCTGACCTCTTTGATGATGTCGTAGGTAATCACGCCGCCTGCCAGCAGCTTTTGCAGTGTCAGGATATCGCTCACCTGCGCGTTTGCCATTGCGGTCTCCTTCCAGTCGGAGATCCCCTCGTTTTCATAAAGCATGGTGAGCGTATAGTAATCCTGAATGAATTTCAGCGTCCGTTCAGTGGTGGACACGGTTTGATGCAGCTGTGAATAGTTGCTGGCGTTTACCTTTTCGCGCAGTGCGATTTGGTTGTTGTAAAAGGAGTACAGCCCCAATACGATGATCGGCAGCATGCTGGTTGCCAAAATGATAAAGAGCAATTTACGGTAATATGTTGGTTTCTTCATCCGCTGCCTCCGTTCGTATGTTTTACAGATCGTTGCCGATCAGGTCCAGACACATGATGGTGTTAAGGCACCACTGTGCCACAAAGTTGGTCGAAATATGCGGCTGCTCCTGCGTGGCAAAGGCCGACGGCTGATTGACAAGCTGCTTGGGCGCGAAGTTGAATTGCCGGCTATCCTCCCGCAGTATGCCCCATACGCGCTTTGCCAGCGCCGTATCGCCGCGCTGCCTGGCACTGAACGCGCACATGGCCGCCGCCATATACGGAAACGCCCATCCGTCGCCCTGCACCCGTCCGCCGCTCTTCTCCCGTTTTTCTTTTGGTGACAGCAGGTAAAACGCGCCGTATTCCGTCAGCATATCGATAAACAGCTCAGGGTCGTCCATTGCCTGCACAATCTCAAACCATACGCTGGGCGCGCCCATGCAGATTGCCAGATGTGATCCGCCCGCGGCGCTTTCGCCGATATAGATCATCTCGCCCGTGTCCGGATCAAACCCAAAATCGGAGCCCGAGATCAGGCGCAGCGGCGCTTTGGCAATGGTTTGGATGCCTTTGAGCAATTTATCGCGGCAGACGGTATCCTGATGCCGTTCCCACGCGGTAAACCAGTTAGAACAAAGCGACGACCAGTCCGGCCCTGTGCGCGCATGCGTTTTCATGCCGTCGTCGTAGAAGAAGCGCAGCGGGTCCAGCCGCTGGATACCGTATTCGGCGTCGGCCACATCGTCAAACACGTCGCCCAGCCGCTCATTGCCCGTAATGTAGTACAAGTACCGATGATGAAACGCCATGGCAATACGCGCTTCCTTGCAGGCGCAGCCCCAGTGCACCACATTGTGGCGCGAGCCCAGCCCCTTGTACTCCCCAAAGTGATACACATCCACCTCGGAGCAGTGATGCGCCATGGCCTCCGCCAGGGAGAACACATCCTCCCGTCCGCTGCGCAAAAATGCCAGCCACAGCCACAGCGTGGGCACCAGCTCGGTGTTCTGCCAGGCATAGCCGCCCATATCATAGCGCCACATATGGCGGATATCGTCATAGGTGTGCATGAAGTCACCGTAGTCAAACAGTCCGTACCACTTGCGCGCTTCCACTTCCTTTAAGTAGAAGTCCAGCGCTGTGTCCAGCGTCGCTTCCAGATCCGGCGCCGTGTCCGCCATCGGCAGACTCCACACACCAAAGGCGCCGGCCTGGTGCATGTATTGCGGCGTGCAAACCAGCACCGGCGGCTTTTGCGTATACGCCACGCAGCGCTGTATTTCCGCTGTATCGGGGATGCCCGTATAGGAAAACAGCGTAATCTCGTTGGTGTTGGCCGTGCCGTAGGGCGTGGAGCGGATTTCATCAAAGCCCTCGTAATACGCGCCAGCGTGCGCATGGTCATCATAATGGCGCAGATCGGCCGCCTGTGCCTGCGGCGGCCACAGCCATGCGGTCAGTTCCGCGGTATCGGCGGATACATGCTCCGCGGCCAGCGTGGAGGGATATTTCTGCCAGAAATCGCGCATACCGATGCCAAAGCCCTTTTTAGGCGAGGCAATGTACAGCAGCCCGCCCGCACGATGCCCGTGTACTCCGCGGATATAGGTGCATTCCTCACAGCGTGTCCGCTTGGAAATGCAGAAGTGCTCGCTGGAATCCTGATACAGTGCATAGGAATCCCACAATGTGATGTTTTTCAGGGCTTCCTTTACAGCTTCATATTCAGGTGCTCTTTCATCAAATATAATCTCTTTGCCGGCCAGCTGATCGGGATAAATCTGCGGGTTCAGCCGCGGCCGCCAGCTGGTAAGCAGCTGCAGGGTTTCGTGAAATACTCCCTCGCCGTCGCCCGCAAACAGCACATGGCGGTTATAGGGCTGGTTTTCCATCGGCGACAGGAAACGGATGCCGATCCCCTTGATAAAGTCCTTATGCTGATCGCGGTCGAATAAAAAGGTGTGGCTGATACGCACATCCGCGCTGCCCCGATAGAAATACAGGCGGATCACAAACGGCAGCGCCCTGTCGCCGGTATCGCTGCTGTGCGTGCCTTGAAAGCACAGCACACAGCGCACAGGGCCGTTTTCTTCCGCCGCGGCGCTGCGGATATCCCCCAGAAAGGTTTCGACCGTTGCCGTATTTTTATCCCGATGCTCCAAAAGTACCGTGGGCACCGCGCCCGTGCAGGTCACCCGTCCGCCGATGGAAAGGCTTTCGATCAGGTTGCTGCCAAACTTCGGCAGCTGCGCTTTCAGGCAGCCTGTATCAATCGCAAATCCGGTTTCCGTTTCCCGGCACAGCGGCGGCAACGATGCATCGTTGCCGGATGCCAAATAAAAGCAATCTCCCCGCAAGCCTTCCAGCGCCGCGCTGTGCAGCGACCATTTAACCGATCCGTCCGGCCACTCGGCGCGCACGCAAGACTGGGTTGGGTACACGTTTCCCTGCGCATCACGCGCCGTCAGATTTTCCACGGCGGTACGCTCGCCACGCTTCCACGGCACGCCCCACGTAGCGCTTTTGGATGTATTGCGATGTTCCAGATACCGGATTTCAATGCCTTTATTCATGGTGTTTCGTTCGCCGTCCCATCAAATAAAATTTTGGTTTCATAAGGGGCCAGGGTGATCGTATTTGCCTGCCACTGTACCGTGCCGGGCGTTTTATCCATGTTAATGGCAATCATCGCCTGCCCGTGCTCGTTTTCGCGCTCCACAAGTTCCACGCCCCGGGAAGGGATCGCTTTGCGTGTGATGCCGGCCTGCTGGATATACTTCTGTGCAATCCACCGCAGCAGCGCTTCGCCGCTTTCCCCCACCGGCGTAGCTCCCAGCAGCACCAGCTTGCCTTTACCAACCGGCTTTTCCGCCAAAAACACCTCGCCGTCCAGGCACCCGCCGCGGATAGAACCCAGGGTATCCAGCCCATAGCTGTCAAACGCAAAGCCCCACATGGCAAGCTCCGGCTGGGCTTCAAAGCCTGGCACATCGGCCATGCCGCCGTGCAGCGGGGCGATATAGCGCGTTGCAAATCCAAACCGGTGTTCCAGTTCGCCCAGCGCATAATCGGTCGGCACACCGTGTTCCGCAGTGCGGCAGCCCGTCATCGGCCCACAGATCCACGTACCGCCGCCGCGCATAAAACGTTCGGCTTTATTAAGCGTCTCTCCATCCACATACGGCAAAAACGGCGTCCATACCAGGCGGTAATCCTGCCATACCGCGCTTTCGGTAATCACATCCCGCGGATAGCCGGCGTGGAATATCTGCTTGTGCAGCAGGCGAATCCAGCCCGAATAGCTGCCGTAGGGCAGTTTTTCCGTTTCAAAGTATGCGCGGGCGATATCGGAATAAAACAGCGCAATCTGCGGCTTGACAAGCCTTGTGCGCTCAATCAGCGGCTCCAGCATAGCTTTTGCCTGACCGGCCTGTTCCACTTCCCGCCAGCCTGCCGTTTTGGCGCCCCATGCGCTCAGCAACGCGGAATGGCCGATCTCGCAGCCGCCGCGGTGCTGCCGCATGTGCCAATAGCAAAAGCTTTGTGCGTCCAGCGCATAGCTTGCCGCGGCCTCCGCCGCCAGATATCCCTTTGGCAGCGGGCACGCAATGTTGTTGGAATGGCCCGTATGCAGGCAGGTGGTTTCCAGCAGCCAGTGCTTTTGCCCCGGCTTGATGCTGCGCCAGAGATCATGGTTCATCAGAAAAATCGCGTGGTTTTCCTGCGAAGCGTAGGTATCAAACGCAACGGCATCCAGCGCCTGAAACAGCTTGCTGTGATCCAGATGAAAGCCGATATTGCCGTTGGTGGTCACGGGCGCGTCGGAATACTTGTGAAGGATCTCCGCCTGCATGGCCGCATACGCCGTTGCGCTGTCCATGGTAAAGCGGTGATATGCGGTCAGCAGCGAAGGATTGTGCACAAAGGGCGTCGGCAAAGGCTGAGGAACCTGTTCGAAGGCCTGATAGGTCTGCGAAAATATGCCCGTCGTCCATGCCTCGTTTAAGGCTTGGATATCACCGTACCGCGCTTGCAGCCATTGGTGCCATTGCTGCTTGCAGGTTTCGCACAGGCAATCCCCGACATGCGATTTGATCTCGTTGTCCACCTGCCACATAATCAGCCCCGGATGATGCCCAAGCGTCTGCGCATATTGCGTAAGCATCCGTCGGATCACCGCATGAAGCTGTGGATTGTTGATGCACGCATGCAGGCGCGAGCCATGGCTCATCGGGCCGCGTTCATCGTGATGGCAGCGTTCGGGATGGTCGTGGGTAAACCACACGGGCGGCGCCGCCGTGCCTGTGGTGAGAATGAAATCGATTCCCGCCGCATGCAGCGCATCCGCCGCGCGCTTGAGCAGGCTGAAGTCAAACTGTCCCTGCTGCGGCTCCACCGTGCTCCAGATAAAGTCGCCCATACGCACCAGGTTGATGCCGAGTGCCTGCATGGCCGCGATGTCTTCGCGCCACACATTCTCCTCCCACAGCTCGGGATACCAGCATACACCATGGTACAGCGGCTTGCTCATGCTTTTGTTTCCTCTGCTTTCGCGCGGTATAGATCCACCTGGGTAAGATCGATCATCGCGACCTGCGCAACACCCGTTTCCACATCCGGTTTGGAAAAGTACAGCAGGTTTCCGGCACGGTTGAAGGACGGGTGCGGATGATCCTCGCCGGTTTTGCAGTAGCCCGTGCGGGCAAGCTCATGCTGTGCTCCTGTGACCGGATCAATCAGCCATACGCCCGGTGCATAGCCCTGCTCGTTTTCCCTGGTAAACACCACGCGGTCGGCGCACACAAAGCGCTGATCCCGGGAAATGCCGGGATGCAGAAATTGCTTGTCGGTTTCGGTAATCGCGGAAAAGCTGTGCCCGTCCTTAGATCCCTTCATGATGAAATGTGGATATTTCATAAACAGCATGCTTTCGCCGTCCGCTGTCCACACCTCATGGGTAATCCATTCGTCCTCCTGTTCCACGTAATACGGACGAGTAGTGCCGTGTGCGATATCGAACATCCACGTGCGCTGCAGCGCGTCGCCGCCCGTTTCGTGAATATAGAAGATGGTGTTGTCATCGCCCGGACAAACCTGGGTGTGCCCCAGGTGATAATCGGATCGGTGGACGATCTCGCTTTTTCCGGTGCGCGGATCGAGCACAACCAGTGCGAATATCTTGTTCAGCTGCCAGTAGGAGTACACCACCAGCCCGCTTTTGGAAACCGTCAGGTGCCCTGTCACCTTGCCGCCAATCTTGGATGCGCCCTTTTCCACCTCGGGGAACGCACCGATCTCCGTCAGCTTTTCATCATCCAGATCCAGACGATAGATGCGGCTTGCATCGCTTACCACGCCGTAATTGCCCTCGCGGCTCATGGCAAAGCCCTTATAACGGCTGTCCAGCACCTTGTAATACTCGCCGCTTGCCACATCGCAGCGGTACAGGTCGCTGTCGGCCATAGAGTGGTCGCTCAAGTTGCTTAGATATCTGCGAAAGAAAAAGGATTGGTCGTCCTTGGCAAAGTTTTCCGTCGTAAAATACAGCTTGGCGTTGCGGATATCGCCTTTGGTGTATTGTGTAATAACATATCCCGTCGCAGGATCGGTATAGGTGAATTTGTCGTTCATCAATCGTCAGGCTCCTTTGACGCTGTTTTCGGCAATACTGCCGTATCTGTAGAAAAGGGAGAGAGACTGAAATGAATATCCATGATAGCCTGTCTGGCTGATCCGAACGGTATTCGATTGGCATTCAAACAACCGATTATGCTTTTGCTGTATATGATTATACCACGAATCAATCCGCCCATCCGGCTTAAGGTTATTGTAACGAAACGGTCAAATTTCTTCCATCGAAAAGCAACCATATACTATGCATTTTCTACCATGGTTTTTGCATTCCGTGTGTGTTTCGGCTTGCTATTCCCCATATGGCACCGGTTTTTCTACCGTTTTAAGTGATTTTTGGCACTATTGTGGTAGAAACTGCAATGTTTGCAACGCAGAGTAGCGATTATTTTCGAGAGTTTTTGAAAACCGTTTGCTGACCGGCAAACACAGATATCTGCCTCTGCCGATTTACAATCTTGACAGACATGGCAATATGCTATATGATAGCGACGGTAACACAGATTGAATAAGAGCAGCCTTACCGAAAGGTAAGTACGCAAAGCCAAGGGTCTACATCCGTTTTCGGACATGACAGCCGGTTGCCGAATGTGTTTCATTTTTTGTATTGAAGCTTTATTCAGCAACCTGAATAAAGCTTTTTCGTTTGTCGTTACCTTTAATCCCCCGACGGATCTCATTTATTTTAACAGATTGGAGAATTACTAATGAAGAAAATCATGAAATCTACAGCCTTGTTCCTCGTTTTATTGCTTGTCCTATCGATGACTACCGTCGCCCTTGCCGGCAAAGGCAACAGCAATTCATCCAACGGTAACAGCTCGGCAAGCAGCAATGCCTCGGCAAGCAGCAGCGGCTCATCAAGCAACGGCAACTCGTCAGGCAAGAGCAGCAAGAGCGACTCATCAAGCAACGAGAATGTATCAGGCGAGGGTGATACATCCAACAACGGAAATCATTACGGAACCGACGCCGAAGCAAAAGAACAGGCGCAGGAAGAGCGCCAGGAAGAAAAGCAGGAGCGCGAGGAAGCAAGAGAAGAAAAGCAAGAGCAGTTGCAAGCCCGGGAAACCGAACGGCAGCAGATCGAAGCCGAAAAGGATGCCCTTGAAGCTTTAAAAACCGAGCTGGAGGCGCAAAAAGCCGATCTGGAAGCCCAATATGCCAAAGCGGAAGCGGACGGCGATGCGGCGCTTATGGAAAGCCTATCCCAGCAGATCGCCGACATTAACGCTTCGATCGCAGAATACAAAGACGCGATTGGCGAAAAGCAGGAGCAAATGCGGGAGCTGAACCAGCAGCAGGATCCCGAAGAAGAGGAAAGTGAAGACGGCACTGGCGAAGAGGGCGAGGAAGGCGAAGGCGAACCGGACGGAGAAACAGCACCGGAGGGCGAAGGCGAGCCTGACGGCGGCACGGAAGGCGAACAGCTGTAAGCATTGATCCAAAGCAGCATTTCTAGATATATACGCCATCCGATGATCACTGATTGCAGCATGTTTAACGATCAATAGGTTCCTCCTTTTTCCTATCCGGCTGTAATGCAGCCAAAAACGAAGAAGCAAATTCGCTTCTTCGTTTTTGGGTATATCACGTTATATTGTTAGTACAATCGGTTGTGGCCGCCGGAAAATACCGGCTGATCAAAAGGCGTACAGAGCGCTGCAGTCCTGCGTTTCCTCCCGTAGCAATCGGTATTTACATGCGCTTCGTTTGCCTGGGCATGCTCAATCGTCCTCAGTATTTTCCGATAAAAGCACACCGGTTGCGGCATCGATTTGCGCCTCACGCATTTCCCTGTTTGTATTGGTGAAGTATTGCCGATATAACGCCGATACCCATCCCGATCAATCCGCATACGGCTGTTACCAGCAGCACCGCGTTCATTTCCCCGCCAAACCGTTCGGCAAAGGTTGCAGGATACAGCAGCAGATAACCCAAGCGAAGATAGAGCGAGAAGATAATCGCGGCAATATATTGTACGGCTATCCCAAATAGCAGCCCTTGTAAACCTCTGTGTATCACATGTTTGTGCATCATAAGCCCACGCTCCTCTAAAAGAAAATAATATCCGATATATACCGTTCCTCACCGCCTGCCGGACGGTTAAGCACGTCTCCCAGAAACCACAATTCGGACGATCCGCCGCCGTCCAGGTTCATTGCCGTTTGTGCGCCATACTGTATAAACAGCTGCTGCAGCTCCGGCAATGTCATTCCAACGGAATATCCCTCCTGCCGGCCGTCTGCAACGATGATGATATAATGCAGCGTATCGATTTGCCCTATCGCGGTGCGCGGTTCTCGCCGTGTGCTGCTTGTAGAGATTACGTCAAACGCGCGGTTGAAATCGACAGCCTCACCGTCGCGCACCAGCTCCGGACCGAACTCAAAGGTTTGCATCACGTTTTGCGATATCAGTTTTTGGCTGAGGGTTTTGGGATTTTCACCCTTGCGATCCGACAGCACAGACATATCGCCGTTTTGATCCACGATCAGCATATTACGGGTGGTTGCGTTGGCACGGATCAGCGTACCGTTGCGGATGATTGTTCCATACTTCTGCGTTGCGTAGTCATCCCCGTTGATCGCCAGAATTGCGTTATTTTGCCGTGCCATATCGGACACCTGCTCCAAATCACCGTAGGCCGTGCCGCCGCTTAATGCCGTTTTAAACCCCGCGGCATCGGCAAGCTGTACGTCTGCCACAAAATAGGTGATCCCGTCTTCCGACACCTTATCAATCGCAATAAACCGCGTATCGTCTTGATATTGATAATCGTAGGGCGCATTGATGCAGGGCGTTTGCCATTGGCCCGGCACCGCAGTGGTTACTACCGTTTCCTGCTTGTTCCCCGATGCGGTTGTGATGGTGATTTTTATATTTGCCGAATATGCGGTGTCCGCTCCCGCTCCTATGCCGAAGCATCCCGTAAGCACCAAGATAAGCGCAATGATCGCGATAAACCGTTTTTTCATGCAGCCTTCCTCCGTTTGACTTGCCTGCCACTTTGGGCTACAGTAACTGTACCCGCTGAAAATGAGAAGAACATGAAACTGTGAAACATTCATTGGCCATTCTCATCTGTTTTTCATCCGGCCATGGTAAACTTTACCCTGACCTACAGGAAAGGAAACATACTATGCGGATATTAGTCATAGAAGATGACCAGGCCTTGCGGAAAATCCTGCAAAAGCGGCTGACTGCCGAAGGCTACGCCGTGGACGCATGCGCAGACGGCGCTGACGGTCTGGCGTATGCGTTGGCAATGGCATACGACGGGATAGTGTTGGACATCATGCTGCCCGGCATAGACGGCCTGACGGTGCTAAAGCGGCTGCGGGAAAAGCACTGCGAAAGCGGCGTATTGCTCCTCACCGCCAAGGATACCGTATCCGATCGGGTTAAGGGCTTGGATTACGGCGCTGACGACTATCTGACCAAGCCGTTTGCCTTTGATGAATTACTCGCCCGTGTGCGCGCGCTGCTGCGCAAGAACACGGGCTTGCATTCCCCCAAGCTGACGGTCGGCGATCTGGTGATGGATACGGCCGCGCATTTGGTATCGCGCGGCGACACCCAAATCAGCCTGACAGCCAAGGAGTATGCGCTGCTGGAATACTTTATGCGCAATGCAGGCCAAGTGCTTACCCGTGATCAGATCGTGGATCATGTGTGGAATTATGATTATCAGTTTGAGACCAATCTCGTGGACGTATATGTGCGTTATCTGCGCAGGAAGATTGACAGCACGCAAAGCCATAAGCTGCTGCAAACGGTACGTGGATTTGGCTATATGCTGAAAGCGGAGGACGGCAATGAAGCATAATATGCGTCTGCGGACAAAAATGACGCTGTGGTATACGGCGTTTACGTTTTTCATCACGCTCGTGTTTTGTATATTGCTGTATTGCATTGTCGCCTATGAGCTGCAGCAAACGCTGCAAAACGACGCGACCCTGGCTATGGAGCAAGTGATCGCGCAGATCGAAAACGAGGACGGGATCATAACGTTTGAAAACGAGGTCCCCGTTTCATCCAACATCATGTTTTATATCACGGAAGAAAACGGCAGTGAGTTAAGCGCCTATGGCGAAGATATCACGGTGTTTGATCAGGTGCCGATACGGGAAAACGAATTTACGACCGTACAGGGCGATGCTCAGGCGTGGCTGCTGCTGGATTCGCCGCTTGTACAGGTAGATCATTTTACGTTGCGTGTACGCGTAGCGGCATCCTATGCGCATAATCGGCAGGTTCTGTCCATCCTGCGGCTGCTGTTTGTGCTCGGGCTTCCGCTGATGGCTCTCATTGCGCTGTGGGGCGGATTTGGCATTGCTAAACGCACTTTGATGCCGATTCGCAAGATCATCACAAGCGCCGATATTATTGCCAACGGAAACCTGTCCGAACGCATCCCGCCGGCGCCCGCCAAGGATGAACTGGGAGAATTGACGGATGCGCTCAACGGCATGCTTTCCAGTGTGGAGGCGGCATTTAACCGTGAAAAGCGTTTTTCCTCGGATGCGTCACATGAGCTTCGAACGCCGGTTGCCATCATACGGGCCTATACCGAAACCCTGCTGAAAGAACCAACGCTCACGCAGGAGCAGCGGGATTCTCTGCAAACCGTGCTCACCGAATGCATACGCATGCAGAAGATCATTCATCAGCTGCTCACAATTACCAGAGGGCAGGAAAACCAATACCCCGTATGCATGGAAGCTTTACGCCTGTATGACGTTATTGAAAGCATTGCCGGAGCAATACAGGAGCCTTTGAAGGAAAAAAATATGCGGCTGTCGTTTGATCTGCCTGCGGATCTTACGCTGCAGGCCGACCAAAGCCTGATAACGCAGCTGCTGCTAAATCTCACGGAAAATGCCGTAAAGTACGGAAAAACAGGCGGTACGATTCTCTTGACCGCCACGCAAGATACACAAAACACAATCATTTCCGTCAAGGACGACGGCATAGGTATTTCCCCGGAATCGCTTCCTTATATTTTTGACCGCTTTTATCGGGCAGACGATTCGCGCAATCGCAGCGGAACAGGCCTTGGGCTTGCAATCGCGCAATGGATCGTATCAGCGCACCATGGAACGATTTCCGTAAAGAGCGAAGTGGGAATCGGAACAGAATTTATTGTTTTGCTTCCGGTTTCGTATGCAAATTGAAATCGGGTCACGTTCGATCCCTGCGGTGAGCGTATACAACCGTCAGGCTAATATTTATTATGCCACAACTACGCGGTTCCTGCCTTCGTTTTTGGCGCGGTACAAGGCGTCGTCGGCGGCTTTGAGCAGCACTTTGCTGGTTTGTCCGTTATCGGGATAGGCCGAAACGCCAAGGGAGATTGTGCATTTTGCCAATGCTTTTCCAAGATGATACACCAGCATCTCACTGACATCCTTGCGCATTTGCTCGGCACGCTGCCTGGCTTCCTCCGCATTTGCGCCCGGTAAAACCGCCAGAAATTCTTCACCGCCGTACCGACACACGATATCTCCGCCGCGGGTGTAGGTATTCAGGTACACGCCCAGCTCGCGCAGCAGCGCGTCTCCGCCGTCATGGCCGGCCAGATCGTTGAATGTTTTAAAATGGTCGATATCAAACATGATAAATCCCACCGATTTATTTTCCCGCTGCGCGCGGATCAGCTCTCTTTCGAGCGTCTCTTCCATGTACCGCCGGTTGTAAAGGCCCGTAAGCGCGTCCCGTATCGACTGCTGGCGCAGCGTTTCCCGCAGCTTCAGGTTGGATAGCGCAAGTGCAATATGCTCCGCAATCATCCTGACAAGCTGTGTTTTATGATCGGTATAGGCTACTCCTGCCGCTTCCTGCTCATCTGTTGGTATGCTGTTCATGTGGAGAACGCCGATCGCCTCCCCGTTTACCGTAAGTGGCACGCACAGGTATTGTCCGGTTTCGGGACCGGTGATATGGCCGCAAAGCAAGCCGGGATGCTGCCGGTCGATCAGGTGCTGCCGCCCGCGCCGTATCGCCCAGCAATTCAATGGCTCAAACACCTGCTGTGTCAGCGCGGGTTCGCCCCACATTTCCGCCGCCTCCGCCAGGTTTCTGGACGAATTGATCAGATACAGCGCCCCGTGGCTGTCCGGACACAGCTGCTTGATGTACCGCGCGCTGATCGCGCTGGCCTCGGCTGTTGTCTGGCAGCTTTGCAGCAGTTCTCCCAGCTCGTTAAGCTGGTTCATCTCTTCGGTCCTTCCCTGCAGCTCCTTTATCTGGGATGCCAGCGTCACATTCGCCTTTTGCAGTTCGTCCTCGGCCTTTTTCCGCTGGCTGATGTCAATGCCGGTGGCGATGATATACTCCACATGATCATCACTGTTGCGCATGGCTGCAAATGTCCAGGAAACAAAATGCTTCTCACCGGTTTTCGAAACGATGTTGGATTCATAGATGCTGGGATACGCCTCACTGAGCAGCTTGTCAATCTGCGTTTGCGTAATGACCGGATCAAAAAACTCGGTCTCCCATAAATGTGTTCCGTTGATCTCATCAAACGAATACCCGCTGATCTGCTCACAGGCGCGGTTAAACCGTGTGATCACTCCCGTGCGGTCCAGCACAACGATTAAGGTAGCCGCTGTATTGAGGATCGCGTTGGAAAAATCGCGTTCCTTCACCAGCTCATCCTTGACCTTTTTCAGGTGGGAAATATCGCGGATCGAGGTCAGCAGCATGTCTTTGCGGCCGTTGAATTCAATCGTGTCCATGTTGATCAGCACGGTAACTTCACTGCCGTTTTTGTGCCGGAGGCAGGTTTCGAAGTTGCGTACATTGCCCAGCTTCCGGGTTAGCGCAAGCAGCTCTTGCCTGTCGCTTAACGCATAATAGAAGTCGCGTACGCTCATATCCTTCAGCTCATCCGCGTTGTACCCCAAAAGCTCTTTAATCGCATTATTGCTCAGGAGGATATGACCGGCATAATCGGTTACGGTAATCCCTACCGGCACCGTGCTAAAAAGCTCCTGATAGCGGCTGTCGGTTCCGTTGTGTCTCTGCTTGAACTGGCTGATATCGCAAATCGAAGTCAGCAGCACATGCTCATGGTTCCATTCCACATAGTCGATATTGGCCAGCACACTGCGCAGCTGCCCGTCCTTTTGCTTGATCTGCACCTCAAAGTCGCGCACGGTGCTGGACTTGGCAAGCATATCCATCAAATGCCGGCGATCCTTGGGATCGGCATAGATATCGGCAACATTCGTATTTTTATACTCGTCGATCGTAATGCCAAAAAGGTCTTGTATCGTTTTGTTAAAGCTGATGATTACGCCGGCGGTATCCGTAATAATCAAGCCGACGGAGGACGAGCCAT
>Ga0116152_10002361_pt1 | contig 15414 bp, 8 predicted proteins | sample AD_UKC119_MetaG_FD_89894 | JGI IMG/M metagenome (GOLD analysis project Ga0116152, IMG submission 89894) | Active sludge microbial communities of municipal wastewater-treating anaerobic digesters from Hong Kong - AD_UKC119_MetaG | ecosystem: Engineered > Bioreactor > Anaerobic > Digestate... | reverse complement strand
TAAATCTCGGCTGGTTCGGCAACCAACTCCAACTCCGAATCCTCGGCAAACTCCATAAGTTTCTTCACGCCTCCTCCATTCCAGCTGTAGCTTCCAAAAATACCGAGGTACTTATTCTTAACTTTCATATGATTTAGCTCACGGGTTAGGTTCTCCATTAACGGGAACATTTCGGAATTGTATGCACAGGAACCTAAAATAACCCCCTTATATTTCCAAATTTCGTTAATTAGGTGACTAATATGCGTGCGCGAAACATCGTGAATACGTATGTTCTTAACTCCGTTTTCGTTCAACTTCCGACCGATATAATCGGCCATTAACTCAGTGTTCCCGTACATTGAAGCCACTACAATAACTACGCCCTCCTCTGCCTCGTACCTGCTCCACATATCGTAAAGATCGATTACTTTCTTCGGATTTTCTCGCCACACAGGCCCATGAGTGGGTGCTATAACATTTACGGGTGTTCCATTTAGTTTAGCAAGCGCCTTCTGCACCATGTTACTATACTTGCCTACAATATTTGAGTAGTATCTACGCATCTCTTCCTCGAAGAAGTCGAAGTTGATTTCGTCGTCAAAAATACCACCATCAAGGGTTCCGAAGCTACCGAAGGCATCACCGGTAAAAATAATCTGCTCGGTGAAATCGTATGTCATCATGGTTTCGGGCCAGTGAACCCAGGGAGTCATTACAAATTTAAGGTTGTGGTAACCAAGGGGAAGAGTATCTCCATCCTCAACTTTTAGCAGCCTATCGGTGATTCCGTAGTACGCCTCAACAATTTTAAAGGTTTTAACATTTCCCACAATGGTCACGCCTTCGAAGTGGTCGTATATTGCCTTTACTTCGCCAGAGTGATCGGGCTCCATATGGTTAATAATTAAGTAATCGAGCTTCTTCCCATCGAGAAGTTTTTCGATTCGCTCAATGTAGTTACCTGCGGCTCTATCTTCCACCGTATCAACCAGGGCAGTTTTCTCATCAACAATGAGATACGAGTTATAGGAAACACCCCTATCGAGCGGCCACATGTTTTCAAAAAGTCGTTTACGCCGATCGTTCACTCCAATCCAGTGAACTTTACCTTTTACAGGAACTGAGTAGTGCATGGTATAATGGTTTTATAATTTGCGAAATTGAAGCGCAAATTTACAAAAAAGTTCCCTGAAACCATAACGCTACTCGTACTTGAGCGAGTCGATTGGGTTTGCCCTTGCAGTTTGCCACGAATGGTACGAAACGGTTACGAATGCAATAAGTAAACTTAGCAAAAGGGCAAAAAGGAAGAACACAAGGCTTATATTCGTTTTGTAGGGGAACCCTTCGAGCCATCTACTCATTGAGTACCATGCAATTGGCCATGCAATGGCATTTGAAATTAAAACGAGAATTGTGAACTCTTTTCCCATTAAACCAACTATATTAAGCGTTGAGGAACCTAACACTTTTCGAATTCCCATCTCCTTAATTTTCGATTGAAGAATGAACGCAGCTAACCCAAACAACCCCATGCAGGCAATAAAAATTGCTATAAACGAAAAGTGCCCGAATAGTTTTGCCATTCGAATTTCGGACCGATACAAGTTTTCGAAGCTTTCATTTAGAAACGAATACTCAAACGGAGTTTCAACAGAGTACTCCTCCCAAATACCTCTGAGCCCCTCAATAACCGAATGAATGTTGTTCCCATCGATTCGGATATTGAAAGTATTGTAAGCAGAGTTTCTAAAGTTCAATGCCAGTGGGCCAATTGGGCTGTGAAGAGAATTGAAATTATAATCCTTTACAATTCCAATAATGTATGAATCTATGTACTTACTATTGAGTTTTTCTCCAGTAATTTGGTTAATACCAAGCATTTTTGCAAAAGTTTCATTAATAATAACAGTCTCTTTTACATCCGAAGGCCTATCCCAATCGAAGTTTCTTCCTTCTACCAGCTCAAGTCCAAGGACATTAATATAATCGGGATCAACCGGTTGAAAAGTGAAATTATGGTGCTGCCCTAGGCTATCGTAGCAGCTTTCCTGCCAGGAAATTTCACCCGGTTTGGAATTTGAACGAGAAATTCCGAGAACACCTGAAACTTTTTGCACTTTTTCTTTCAGTGTTGGATATTCGAAACGAACTTTTCGAGGTTGCTGAATTGTTATAATCTGGCTTTTATCAAAGCCAACATCGTAGCCCGTAAAGTATTTAATTTGACTATATATAATTATAGTCACAATAATAAGGCCCACCGAAACCGAAAACTGAAAAACAATTAGCACTTTTCGGAACAAACCCTTCCCTGAGCCTTTGAGAAGTTCCCCTTTAAGCACTCTTACTGGGTTGAACGAGCTCAGGAAAAGTGCTGGGTAAAAGCCCGAAACGAGACCGATAACCAGAGAACCCATTATCATTGAAACAATCAACCATTTACTTGAGAAAAAGGAAGGGACAACCGTACGCTCAATGAGATTGCTAAAAACTGGTGAAAATAGTTCAACGAAAACAACAGCAACTAGCAGCGACAAGAAGGCAACTAAAACCGATTCTCCTAGAAATTGGGCAACTATTTTTTTACGATTACCCCCGCAAACTTTCCTCACACTTATCTCCTTCGCCCGGGTTGAAGCTCTGGCTGTACTTAAGTTTATAAAGTTAATACAGGCCAAGATTAGTATTAGAAAAGCCACAACAACCATAACCCTTATAAACTTTAGGTTCCCATGTCGAACTGCTCCCTCAAAGGGAAGCAACCCCTGAAAGTATATGTTTCTCACGGGGCGAAGCGTCATCTCAAATCTGGTGTTGGAATTTATTAATTTAAATATTTCATCTGACAGTTTCTGCTCAACCTTCTCCTTATCGCTGGCAAAACGTAATTTAAGGTATGTTGGATTATTCATATTGTTTAGCAGCTGGTTTCGGTAGTTTTCTCTACCACTTATAGCCACGTACTGTTCAAATGAAAACACTGCATTGAATGGGAAGTGAAAATTATCAGGATTTTTAATAACAGCCGTTACCAGCATCTCAATGCTATCGTTGAATGTAAGTGTTTTTCCTACTGGATTTGTATTACCAAAAACCCTTTTGGCTTCACTTAGTGTTAACACAAGAGAATTGGGTTGAGAGAGAGGGTTTTGGGAATCGCCTACAAGAACATCAAACCCAAAAAAACGAATGAAGTTGCTGTTTGCCGCTATGTAGCTGTTTGCTCTTACTGAGTTTCCCTCCTTTTTAACAGCGTCGTTACTCACTGCGTTGGGCTGTATCATTGCAGAAGTTTCAATTTCGCCACATAATTCAGCAGCTTTTTCAAAAAAACCAGGCCCCATTATAGCCCAGTCGCCACACTCAACCCTGAATATTCTGTTTTTATCATTAATAAACTTATCTATTTGTAGTTCCTGATTAATAAATATCATTATTAAGATGAAAACCCCCATACCCAAACCTAATCCCAGTATGTTAATGGTTGATGTTAATTTATTCCTTAGTATACTTCTTACAGCAGTTATTAAGTAGCTTTTAACCATGGCTATTTAGTATTTATTATCATTTAAATAACCAAGGTCATGCCAAAGCAACCAAAAACCTGTGTTACATGTACTTAAGGAATTAAAAAGATATTCATAACGTAATGATATGTTTCTATAAAGAACAATATATGTACGTTATCGAACAGGATGGTGTGTGTGCAAGAGCTTATTCTGAGAAATCTTTTAATAACTTTTCTACTTCCTCCTCGGTACTATGTAGCTGAGCCTTACAATACTTAAGAAGTTCGGCAACTCTGCTCACATTCTGTGGAAGCTCATCAATCTCAATTTCATTATTTTCAATTTGAGCAATAATATCTTCAATCTCCTCTATTGCTTGCGAATATGTAATCTTCTTTTTAGCCATTGCGTTACAAATTATTTAAAACTAAATCAAGGGAAGCGAGATATTGAAAGTTGAACCAAAACCCATTTTGCTTTCAGCCCATATTTTTCCACCATTCGCCTCTACGAATTCCTTGCAAACTATAAGCCCCAACCCTGTGCCCTTCTCTTTATGAGTCCCTTCTGACAAATCTGCCCCATCTATACTAAAAAGCTCCGATAGATTTTTTTCACTCATACCAACACCATTGTCTTTAACGCTAACTAGAACTTCTGCTCCTTTTTGTTCTACCAGTAAAAGCACTTTGCTATCAACATTTGAAAACTTTATAGCATTGGAAACAAGGTTTCTTAGAACTGTTACAATAGTGTCCCTGTCGCAAAACACCTCAATACCTTTTGAATCGGGAATAATTACTTGAATATTTTTAGAGTTAGCCTGAAGGCTAAGTTGCTGTTTTACAGTTTCAAAAATATCGATAATATTAATTTTTTGGGAGTTTAGTTTTATGCTAGCAGTTTGGCTCCTCGCCCATCCCAAAAGGTTCTCAATTAGGTTGAGTAGGTTTTGAGATGAATCGTGAACATATCCTGCATACTCAGTAATTTCAATAGCATTTTCTTTCCCCGTTTTGCTTTTCATTACCTCTGTAAGCCCAACCAGTGCAGTAAAAGGGCTCTTCAAATCGTGCGCAATTATTGAGAATAGTTTATCCTTCGTTTTAACGGTTGCCTTCAATTCCTTCTCGGATTCAGTAAGTTTCTCATTCACCTCATTTAACAGAATATTTTTCTTTCGAATAACTAGATATCCGTACAAGCTTGCCGATGCGAGCAAAAGGATGAAAACTAGGCCTAAGGTTAGGAAATAACTCCTCATTTTCTGACGTTCAATCTCATAGGTTTTAATTTTGTCTTCCTGAACCAACCTGTTCACTTCGCTCTCTATCATTTTAATTTCTTCGGCTTTTTTATTTAGTTCCAAATCGAGGCTTGCCTGCCAAATTGATTCCTTCTGACTAATGCCCTCCAAACTATCACGAACAGTAATGTGCTTTTTATAAAAATCAAGAGCTTGATTATAGTTTCCTCTATGTAAAAAATAATTATGAAATGCAAGAAGTGATGTTTCGAGTAGTTTTCCGTTATTTGTTGAATTTGCCAGTGATAATGCCAGCTGAAGATTTTCATGAGCTATGGTATACTGCCCCAGCGTTACCTGAATTTCACCAATTTTTCGCAGGCATAGACCCCTTCGGTCTAGATCGAAAATTTTCCCGTATAAAATAGATGCTTTTTCGAAAGAAAGCATTGCATCCTCAAGTCTTCCTTCTTTAAGCAACACGTTCCCGAGCTCATTTTCAGTATCGGCGATTCCTCGCTGATCGTCATTCTCTCTAAATATATCTAACGACCTACCCAGCGCTTTTTTAGCTTCGCTAAAACTATTCATATCAGCATACGCATTAGCAACGCTCCGAAGTGCCTGGGCTGAACTTAACATGTTCCCAGTTTTAATACGTATATTCAACGCCTTTTTATAACTTTCAAGCGCTTGTTCAGGACTCCCCAAGTCTCTATATGTGTTACCTTGGTTTATGAATACATAAGCCTTCCCAAGCGGGTCAGTTTCCTCTGAAATTAGTTCAAGCGCACGGTTAAAGTAGTTTAACGCATTATTATTTGAGCCTAACATACGGTATACTATTCCAATATTTGTTAAAGTTCTCGATGCATCAGAATGTGCCCCAAGCTGTTGTCGAATTTTTAGAGATAGGAGATAATACCTGATAGCATCGGCAAGTTCTCCGTTCTGTAGGTAAATGTTTCCCATATCGTTATATGCAGAAGCCAACTTAATTTCATCATTAAGTTCATTCCTGATATCTATCGATTTGTGAAGAACCTCCTTTGCTTTCTCAAACTGGTTCAGCTGCGCATATACTCTCGATAAATTCTCGTAGGTTGATGCACTACTGCAACGGTATCCTGTCTCAATGCGAATTTCTACACTTTTGGTGTAGTATGAAACAGCGCTCGCTGGGTCGTTTTTCCGAAGTTCGAGACTTCCTTTCAAGTTCAGTATTTCAGCGATAGAAGGATTATCCTTCAAGGCAACGGCAATTTTTAGGGCATAATCTAAATCTTTCTCCGATTCGGGAAACCTGCCTAAATCTCTTTTCGCAATGCTAGCATCAATGTACGATTCAAGAACTCCAATTGAATCGTTCATTGATTGATAATTATCTGTGGCTATACCAAACTGCTGAATTGCTTCATCGTAATTACTTTGCATGTAGTATGAGCTGCCCAGAATGCTGAAGCATTCTGCAAGAATTAGCTTGTTATTTGTTTTTTGAGCAACCTCAATGGCGATATTTAACGTTAACACAGATTCTTTGTATAACGAGAAGTCCCTCTGAATCTTGGCCTTATGATGAAGCAGCTGAGTTTGAGTTTCCAAATCACTGAGACTTCTTGCTTTTTGGATTTTTTCATCAAGAAACTTTACTGCTTCGGAATAGCCAAAAACAAATGCCAGGTAGTTCGCTTTCACAAACGTAAACTCTCTTACAAAACGCCTTTTCTCAGTGGTGTTAACCTCTTTTTCGAGGCTATTCAGGTAGAACTCGGCTCTAGGTTTATCTTTAGCATTAACATAGATATTTGCAATAAGAATTGTTACTGCCTTCTGTTTTTCAGCATCGTTCTCAAGTCGGGTATTCTTTAATACATTATTTGCCAACAATAAAGCACGCTGAGGATCCTCTGTCATGAATTCCAAAGAGCTGTTCAACAAAGAATCATTGAATGATTGGTACCACTGAACAGTCCATTTTGCATTGGTGCTAGGAGTAGCAGACAAAGGGGAAATTATTGCAAAAAGAAGTACCAGCGTTTTAATAATGAGGGGGAAAAAATGTCGCATAAATTTATATTGATAAGGTATTATTCCTTAACCTATTATTATCCCCACCTATGAATCGGCAAGGTAAAACTAAACGTGCTTCCTTTCTCCTTCTGGCTGGTTACCCAAATTTTTCCACCATTCTTTTCAATAAATTCCTTGCAAAGAAGTAGTCCTAAACCTGTTCCCTCCTCATCCGCTGTTCCTTTTGTACTAAACGATGCATCGAGCCTGAATAGTTTATCGAGTTCATCCTTACTCATACCCACACCTGAATCAGTAATCGAAACTTCAACGTACTTATCTTGTTCTTGGGCATTTACAGCTATTTTCCCGCCAATGTTGCTGAATTTTATAGCGTTGCTAAGTAAATTTCTGATTACAGTAGAAATAATGTTCTTATCAGCATAAACCATTAAGTGATTCTCAACCCTTACTACAACTTTGATATTTTTGTTATCAGTAACTTTTTCAAGAAATTCAATTTCCTGATGTATTGATGGCAAAAGTGGGAAAAGTTCTGGTTTATAAACTATGGTTCCAAGTTGTGTGCGTGACCACTGCAGTAGGTTATGTAAAAGTTTAAATAGATTCTGAGCAGATTCATAAATAATTTTAATATACTCCTTTGATTCCTCCCTGGAGCTGGTTTCGAAGTTATTCATGAGGTACTCGCTAAAACCTAGAAGTGCGTTAAAAGGGTTCTTTAAATCGTGGGCAATTATCGAGAAGAACCTATCCTTCGTTGCATTCAACTCCTTCAAATGCTCCTCCGATTCCTTAAGTTTAGCATTTGCCTCCTCTAACTGCTTGTTCTTCTCAGAAAGAAGTTGATTCGCGCTCTTTTTCGATTGTAAATTACTATAAATTAGAACTGCTATTACTAGGAGAAGAACCGATGAAGCCCACCAAAATCGCTGGAGATTTTTTTGCCTTTTTATCTCTAGATTTTTAATTTCATCGTTCTTTTTGAGAAGCTGTATCTCCTGCTCCTTCCTTTCGGTTTCGAATCGAACCTGCATTTCCATTAACTTCTCATTCCTGTCAATATTGTATAGGCTATCTTTAAGTTCCATGAACTTTGCATTGTGCTCAAAAGCCTTCTTATAATCCTGATTGTATAGGTAAATTTTGCTTAAAATTTCTTGGCTTTCGGCCTTATATTGAAGGTCTGTTGTTTTGGGTTCATATGAAAGAGCCTCAAGAACATACTCCATGGCTTTTTCAATATTTTTTGAATGGTAATGTACCCAGGCAATATTATTCAACGTGTTCATACAACTTGAGTAATCGTATATTTCTTTAAAAGTTCGGAGGGAACTCATGTACGACTCAAGGGCGCTTCGGTAGTTTTTTATTTTTGCATGAAGATACCCAATGTTATTAAGGGCAGTAGCAATGCCCCTCTTGTCCTTTTCGTCCATTGCAATGGCAAGAGACTTGGAGTAAAAGTCGAGCGCTTTCTCATTTTCATCCAACTCATCGTAGATAATTCCTAAGTTATTGGAGGAAGAAGATATTCCTGAAACATCGTTCTGCTCCACGTAAATGGAATAAGCTTTTTTGTAGTACTCAAGCGCTAAAGAGATATTATTCAAGTCTCGGTGCAGAGAACCTATAAAACTGTAAGCTGATGCCATACCAAGTTGATCCTTGTAGTGAATAAAAATATTGGCTGCTTTAATACCGTACTCTAGGGCCTTATTAATATCACTTACAGTTTTATACACACCAGCAATCCCTAGTAGGATGTGCGCATTGAAAATATAATCTTCGTTTGCTTCACAAATCTCCACTACTTCTTTATATGCATCAATAGCTTCGGTATACTTACCCATATCAGCATACACCAAGGCCATATTATTCAAGGTAAAGGCTACCTTCTGCAAATCGCCTACTTTATCTCTTTGTTTTTTTGAAAGCGTGTAGTAATCGAGGCTTTTTTGGTTTTCATGGATAAAGGAGTATGCGTTGCCTAAACTATTGTATGCATCTCCCAATAACTCATCGCTATTGGTTAGTTTTGCAAAATCGAGTGCTCTGTTGGCAAAATAGATGCTACTATCGGGATTCGAAGCCCAGTATAATTTTGAGAGCTCAACATAAAGGGTTACCTTTTCAATGTCATTTGCTTGATGCACTCGCACAAGCAAACTATCTAACCTCTGTTGAAATCCTTGGGCTGAAACAACAATACTCCAAAAAAATAATACAATAAAAAAACCACTCTTTCGTTTCACTCGATTTCTAAATTTTTTGTGAAATATAGTCATTTTTACTAGGTTTCCTTTATTGAAACCGTTTTTTTTCGAACTTTTTAATCACACTTTCTACCCTTCCCTCAATAATATACGTTTCCATTTCATCATCAATCTTGAGTTCTTCAACATTTCTAAGCGGTTTGCCATTCACAAGGGTAATTGAGTATCCTCGTTGAAGAACCCTGGTTGGTTCAACCAAAACTAATGTGCTGGCAACTGAATTATGTTTGGTTCTTTGTCTCTCAATTTTATTATGGCATAAGTATGATAAACTCTTTCTAAAATTTGCCAAAGCATTCAATTCGCTCAAGGATTTATACTCAAGCAGGCTGGCTAACTGTTTTATCAGCTTTGCACTTTCTCTTTCTTTTTTAAGAGCATACCTCTTGGAGTAATCGTTCAAATTAAAGGCATACATTTGGAGAGACAATCGAAGGTTAGCTGTATGCTTCAGAATGCTGGGAGCAATTTTAATCTGCAAGGTACTTAGGTTGCTTTCGTACTCGTTTAGCATCAGCTTCGTATGCTGCTTAAAATCGTCGGCCAACGTGTTGGTTAGTGCTTCTGCTTCGTAAAAGGCATTAACTAAAAACTCTGCGGCTGCAGTTGGCGTTTTAAGGCGTGTGTGCGCAACCATATCGGCAATTGAGATATCCTTTTCGTGTCCAATTCCAGTTATAACAGGAAGAGGGAACTGAGCGATATTGCTGGCTAAGGTGTAGCCATCAAAACACGACAGATCGGTTTGAGAGCCTCCTCCCCTAATAATTGCTACAACATCCCAACTTTCAACCTCATGGTTAACCCGATTTAATGCTTCAACAACCGATTCTTCTGCTTTTGCTCCCTGTACCGTTGCAGAGAATATTTTGTATGAAAAACGATAACCAAATGCATTAGTGTCGAGCTGATTTATGAAATCTTCGTATCCGGCTGCTGAGGGCGACGATACAATTGCAACTCGTTTTGGAAGCAGAGGGAACTCCAGCTCCTTGTTCATGTCGATAATTCCATCGGCCATAAGCCGTGCAAGGGTTTCCCTTCGTTGCTGCTCAATATCGCCAAGCGTAAAGGCTGGATCAATATCCTGAATGTTAAGAGAGATTCCGTATACTGAATGGAAGTTGACACGGCATAGTACCTTTACTTTTATTCCAACATCGAACTTAACTCCGGTTGATGTTTCGAAGAATGGTTTTATTACCCTGAATACACCAGCCCATACAGTAGCCCGAATTTTTGCTTTTGGCTGGGTTCCCGACTCTTCTTTCTCAACCAGCTCAAGGTAGCAATGCCCGGTTCTGTTAAACTTACAATCTGCAATTTCAGCTGTAACCCAGTAGCTATCGCCAACCCCTTCTTCTAAAACCTCTTGAATATGCTGAGTTATTTCAGAAAGAGTAAACTGATTTTTCTGAAAATCCCTCATAGGCTGGTTTTTACAAATTTTCCTGTGTAGTAATTATTCCCCTGGATTAGCCTTAAAAAGTAAACACCCTCAGGGTAAGTTTCTGGAATATCAATGTTTATAACGTTTCCCGTTGAACTGATAACTTCACCAACTAATTGTTTACCTGAAATATCGAAAAGGGAAAGAAACATTTCGTTGCAATTATTGCAAGGAATTAGAATGGTTAACTTTCCGTTGGTTGGATTTGGAAAAAGCCTGAGATTCGCTTCTCCTCTGGGGAAATTCGGTAATTCATTCAGCGCCAACTCAAAATCGGGTATTCCGTAGCCAAGCGTTGGCGAAGGGTTGCTGAACTGCGAAGCCGAGCGAATCGTAAAGTTGTAAATTTCTTCTGCCGAAGCATCGGGAAGCGCCTGCCACAAGCAGCTGATTAAACCAGATACTAATGGTGCTGAGAGCGAAGTTCCGTTTGCAGTCGATATTTCGCCTGACACCTGCTGAACAGCGGTTAAATAGCCCATCGATACTACATCGGGTTTTACTCGTCCATCGGCCGACGGGCCAACTGAACTAAACGATACGTATTCTCCCTCGCTATCAACGGCACCAACCGCAATGGCTCCAAACGCATCAGAAGGGGTAATAATTCGCCCCCACTCGTTATTTGCCTCGTTTCCTGCACTTGCAACAACAATCATTCCTACATTAGCAGCAATATTTGCAGCGCGAGCCGAGGGGGTGGTTTCTCCATCCATATCTGAGAATGTATGATTCTGCCACTCGGAATCAAACTCGTAGTAACCTAACGAGGAGTTGATAACGTCAGCACCTAAACTATCGGCAAGTTCGGCAGCAGCAGCCCAGTTGTACTCCTCGATAATTTGCTCGGAGGTGGCATCCTCGCTCCGAATAAGAATGTACTCCGCCTCAGGAGCAGTTCCCACAAGAACTTCGGGAATATTTGCGGCCATAGCCGACAAAACAATGGCACCGTGGTAATGCTCATTGTATATGTTGGATGTAGGGTTTACAAAATCCTTTGTGTAAATTATTTTGTTGTTGCTACGTAACGAATCGAATGCGCTCATAACATTCACGCTATTGAACCCTGAATCAAAAACAGCGATGCGCATTCCGTTTCCCCTGAACCCCAAATTATGGAGCTTGTGGCCGTTCATCATTTTTACTTGTGCTGCCGATGCACCATAGCTATAGTAATCATCAGGACTTGCTTTCGATGAGTATGCCTGAAAGAAATCTTCGTCGGCCAGCGGAATACCCTTTGCTTGGGAATCGAAAACCATAAACACTCCATTCACAAAAGTTTTATCGAGAACATTGTTAACCATTTCCTCGGTGGAAATTACAGCAATAACCCCATTAAACCATTTCAACGAATACAGAATATTCACACCAAGCTGTTCAATTTCATCAATGTACGATTGCGACACCGGTAAGTCGCGCTCAGTGATAGCAATTCCTTGTTTTGCTCTTCGCTCAATCGAACGTTGTGTAAGAAATTCAGAGGGGTTATCTACACTGAACTGTGTTCCGTTTTTATCGGTAAATGCTATGAAATATTTCTCCTGCGAACTTGCATTCAAGTATAACATTGAGCAAATGAGGAGAAGAAGCAGATTTTTACTTTTCATAGTTGTATTTTATATGAATAAAACACTAAACTTCTGTTTTTTGTTGAACCTTCACAACTTTCCCATTGCACTCTACAACATCTCCATTGCGAATTTTTGCTCTTTTTCGGGTTTCCTTGACTCCGTTGAGTAAAACCATTCCATCAACAACCAGCATTTGGGCTTCGCCCCCAGTCTGTGCAATTCTGCATGCTTTAAGCAGCTGTATTAGCGGAATGAATTCTGTTTCAATAACGAACACCTTCATATCATATTTTTTATCTCACCAAGTTAATCACTTTATTCCAAACAATTCAACAGCAAACAAAAAAAGGGATAACACGAAGCTATCCCTTTTTGTATTCATTTCATTTATAAACTATTTTGTTGCGTTTTCAAGCCTCTTAATAATTGAGAAAATGAATAATGCTGAAAGGATACAACAAACAATAAAGATTGTCCAAAGTTGCCATAAATCTAATGTTCCCCAGAATTTGCTACCTACAAATAAGAATTTATTACCAACAGCAGTTGCTAGCAACCATCCTCCTTGCATTAGCCCTTGGAATCGAGCAGGTGCAACCTTTGAAACGAACGACAATCCCATAGGACTTAAGAAAAGTTCCGCAATGGTTAAAATCAAATAGCTGCTAATTAGCCAGTAAGGAACAACCCTTGATGAGTCGGGAACTGGATTGTATTTTGTAATACCATCGGTATCAACAAACTGCAATTCGTGAGGAGATACAAGATTTAGAGAAGCAACCAGAATTACCACGAATCCGATTGCTGCGATAACCATTCCGATTCCAATTTTCTTTGGAGTAGAAGGTTCGATATTCTTTTTCTTCATCCAGGCAAACGCTCCCATTACGGGGAAAGTTAATGCTACTATGAAAAGAGGGTTAAACGATTGGAAAACCTCAGGAGCAATTGCATTGTCGGTTCCATAACCAGAAACGAAGTAGTAAGTTAAGAAACCGAAACCTAGGAACATGGCTGCTCCAATTAGCTTTTGTCCAATTGCTTTCCTTAAGAAAATGAGGAAGAAGCCTGCTACTGCACCAATGAATGCGAGAATCGATTCAAGGTTAAAGAAAATGTTTGTGAAAGCATCAACGGTTTTTACCGTATAATCTCTGGCAAAGAATGTAAGCGTTAGTCCGTTCTGGTGGAACGACATCCAGAAGAAAATTACTACAAAAAATACCAGGATTAATGATGAAACCCTAGGACGCTCCTCTTTAGTTGATATTTGAACAATCCATGCAACGAAACCAATGAACAAGCCAACGGCAGCACCGAGTGCAACATCGTTCATTAAGAACCAGAAAATAAATGAAGTTGCAATCATTAAACCAATCGCCAATCCTATTGCAACAGGGCTAGTTGTTGAGTGAGCCTTAGAAACAGCCTTCTTTTCGTCTGTTTTATTATCAACATCTTTTGAAACGCTTGGTAAATACTTATTAAAAATAATGTAAACCAGCAAGGAAATTACCATTGCTCCGGCAGCAATACCAAACGCGTAGTTATACCCCTTTGCAAAAGCGTCAATATATTTAGTAGCAAAAGATGAAAGGTCAGCAACTGCAGTTCCTGAAACTTGGTTTGCAAGTTCCTGAAAGGTCGAAACATCGCTTAGTTCACCCCTGTTGAAAGCGTGACACATTGCTGGTAAACTGCCATCGTGTTCGAAACCCTGTGTTCCAAGGAACCAGTTACGAACCCCTTTTGCAACGAACGGAGCGAAGAAAGCGCCGATGTTAATACCCATATAAAAAATCATGAACGCTGTATCGCGAACACTCGAGTATTTCGGATCATCGTACATTTGTCCAACTACTGCCTGTAGGTTTCCTTTGAACAAACCATTACCAAGCGCAATGGTAAATAAACCAACAACGCTCAACCACAAGTAGCTTTGTGTTGCCTGTGTTGGATAGGCCATTAAAACATAGCCAGCAAACATGATAACTATCCCAACTAGAATTACAAACTTATACTTCCGGGTTGCATCAGCAATAATACCCCCTATTAAAGCTAGAGCATAAATTCCAAAGTAGAACCAGCTGTAATACTCTCCTGCTTGACCTTCAGTTAAACCATACTTTGCCTGTAGAAATAGAACAAGGATGGCCATCATGGTGTAGAAGCCAAAGCGTTCTCCCATGTTCGAGAAGAACGCAACTAGTAAACCTTTCGGGTGACCCTTTAACATAACTTATTGTTTTTTAGTTAATAAATTTTCAAACAAAATTTCAAGCGTGGGCAAATATAGAAAAAAAACTTTTATGCTTTCACATTAAATCAATCAGTTCGCACCATTTCGTGCAACCTAATTCTCTGTTTTGCGCTGAAAAAGATTATATTTGCTTATGTTTTAAAAGTAACAAACAAATGCGATTTTTTTTAACCAGCCAAATTCATGAAATCGATAGCAAAACCATCGAACGTGAGCCCATTGCCTCTATTGATTTGATGGAGAGGGCTGCCGAATCGATTTTCCGGTGGATTGTTGCTAAATACTCCTCCGAGAATTCGTTCTCCATATTTGCCGGGAACGGCAATAACGGCGGCGATGGAGTTGCCTTAGCCCGAATGCTGGCCATGGTTGGATACAACGTTAACCTTTTCATACTCGAAACGGGTTCAAAAAAAACGAAGGATCTTGAAACAAATATTCTGCGTACCCAAAAACAAGGACTGGTTCAAATATCGAATATCGCAAGCTCCACCGATTTCCCTCTGCTTAACGAAAATACAATAGTTGTTGATGCGCTCTTTGGCTCGGGGCTTACCCGACCGCTGGAAGGGGTTTATGCGGAATTGGTTACGCACATCAACAAGTCGAAAAGCTCAGTTATTTCCATCGATATTCCTTCGGGGCTTTTTGGTGAAAGGAATCCTTTCCCAAATCCCAATCCGGTTGTAAAAGCAACGGTTACGTTAACCCTTCAGTTCCCCAAACTCAGCTTCTTTTTTGCAGAAAATTACGAGTTTACCGGCCACTGGGAGGTTTTGCCAATTGGTCTCCACGAGAGTGCCATTAAGGAAACTCCATCCCACTTTAACTTTGTAACTTCAAAAACTGTTAACCCTCTTCTGCAAAGCAGAAGTAAATTTGGGCATAAGGGAACTTACGGCCATGCCTTACTAATTGCCGGAAGCTACGGAATGATGGGCGCTGCAGTTCTGGCTACCAAAGCCTGCTTGGCTTCCGGAGTGGGGCTACTTACCGTTCACGTTCCAAAAGTTGGGTACAATATCATACAAAGTTCGGTACCTGAAGCGCTGGTTGAAATTGACCAAAGCGAGCTAATTT
>Ga0116152_10002357_pt1 | contig 15429 bp, 15 predicted proteins | sample AD_UKC119_MetaG_FD_89894 | JGI IMG/M metagenome (GOLD analysis project Ga0116152, IMG submission 89894) | Active sludge microbial communities of municipal wastewater-treating anaerobic digesters from Hong Kong - AD_UKC119_MetaG | ecosystem: Engineered > Bioreactor > Anaerobic > Digestate... | reverse complement strand
TAATTCTGTTCGGCGGTGAGAAAAACGTGAGCATATTTACTTCTGACCCCGATCGCAACACCTTCTGTCCGCACATTGAGGAAATCGATTGCTCGGCGCAGTCGACGCTGCCTGTTGCAGTGATCGAGGCGGCGGCGCCGATTTGTCTTGATGCGAAGATCATCGAGCGGTCAAGACCCTTCGGAACATGCTGCTGCGCGCCTGACGCGATCCCCGAAACAGTTTCGGCGCGCTTCGGAGGTCAATTCGTTGATGGACACGGAACGAACAGGCTGTTTGTAACGATAGGTATGTTCACTGTCGTCAGACTCGAACGACCCGTTCAGCTGCTCATCCCCTCGTGCTCGTACTGCCTGCCGGATAAGGACAGCAAGCCTGCGGGCTGCGGCAACGACCCGTGCAGTGTGTTCTCGCAGCTTGGATTCCCGATGAATGAATTTTTCCCCTTTTCAGAGCCCGGAGGGCCTGAGATACCGCCTCAGCCGCACAGCACACCCAACAGATAGCATAAAGAAGCCGCGGCGGCAGCCGCGGCTTGTTTTTTGCCCGTTAAGTGCTTTGTGAGAGCGCTGATTTTGTAAAGAATTGATATTGTATTTTTTCGAAAAGAGTGGTATTATTGTAAACGGGTTATTTCGGAGAAAATCCGAAGCTCTGACGAGAAACGGAGACGTTCTGACGGTGAAAGACAAGCTTTGGAAAAACACGACAGTATATCTTGTCGCCGCCGCGCTGCTCGTTGTAAGCGCGTGCGTTATCTTTTTGCGCTCGAAGACGAACACAGCTGATGAAGGCTCGTTCTTCGCGATGGGTACATATGTATTCGTAACAGCATACAAAAACGATTGCACTGCCGAAGTAAAAAGCACTGTCGAAAAATGTGAGAGCGAGATCTCACACCGCATCGAAAGCTCGTATATTGCGCGTCTGAACGACAAAAAAGCGCTCGCGCTTCCGGATTACCTGTCGGATATACTCGATATGTCACTTGAGCTGTGCGAAGCTACAGACGGTAAATACACCGCCTGCATACTGCCCCTTACATCGCTTTGGAATTTCGACGCGGATAAAAAGACGATACCGGAAGCCTCTGCGCTCGAAGAAGCGTTGGTCAGGATGGATGAATGCTTCCTCGCGTGCAACGACGGATTATGGACGGGCATGGGAATAGACCTCGGCTCAGTCGGCAAGGGCGCGGCGTGTGACGCGGCGGCGGAAGTGTTTAAGAAAAATGGCGCGTCAGGCGTTATCGCCGTAGGCGGAAGCCTTGCGCTCGTCGGCGACAAGAACAAAAAAGCATGGACAGTCGCGGTGCGCGATCCGTTTTCCGACAGCGCCTCAAGCGTGTTTTTGACGCTCTCGCTCGGAGAGTGCTTTGTTTCGACGTCGGGAAGCTATGAAAAATGTTTTATCGAAAACCAAAAACTGTATCATCATATATTGGATTCGAAGACGGGAATGCCTGCCGAAAGCGAGCTTGTCTCGGTGACGGTTATAACGGACAGCGGCGCGCTGTCCGACGCGCTTTCAACGGCGTTTTTCCTCGTGGGGAAGGAACGCTCGCTTACGCTTGCGGCGCAATACGGCGCGCAGGTAGTATTTGTGTATGCTGACAAAACGGTGATCGCGACAGAGGGACTCAGCGGAAAGATAACATCACAGTCCGGTACGGAGATAACGTATGAAGCTGTCGGGTAAAGTCGATATTATCATAATACTCGTGTCGCTTGCCGCGGTGCTGCTCGTAATGTCGTTTACCTCGTCAGCCGGAGAGACGGCAGTTATAACGTGCGGCGGTGAAGAGCTGTTTGTCAATTTTCGTGAATTGACTCAGGAAATGCACTATACCTTTGAAACGGGCGGCGGTACCGTCGTTATAGCGGCAGATGGCACGGGCGTATGGTTCGAAAGCTCACCGTGCAGCGACAAAATATGCGTGAATACCGGGAAAATATCGAACGCCGGCGAATGCGCTGTCTGCGTGCCGTGCGGCATAAGCATATATATTGAAGGTAAAAAAAGCACGGACGGTATGACGGGATGAAGAAAACGATGCGAATCGCCCTCACGGGCATCCTTACCGCTCTCGCGATAGCGCTCTCTGTGCTTGAATCGCTCTTCACGCCGCTGCTCCCGGTAGGCGCGAAGCCCGGGCTTTCGAATATAGTGACAATGTACACCGCGAAAACGCTCGGCGCCGGGTATGCGCTGTCGGTTGCGGTCGTAAAATCGCTCTTCGTGCTGATAACGCGCGGAACGACGGCGTTCGCGATGAGTCTTGCAGGCGGCGTGGCGAGCGTGGGCGTAATGGTGCTGCTGATAAAATTCGGAAAGACGAAGATAGGCTGTATAGGAATAGGCGTCGCCGGCGCGCTGACGCATAATTTGATGCAGCTGCTCGTTTCGTACCTGATCATGAACGTCAACGTGCTTTATTATGCACCGGCACTTATTGTGTTCGCGCTCGTAAGCGGAAGCATCACGGGCGTTCTGCTTCACGTTACCGTGCGCACGCTTGAAAAGCGTACGGCGGACGCCGGGATAAACATAGACGAAAAGGACGAGCAGTAATTGTCGCAATCGGCGAATGCCGTTGAAAACTTATAAAACAAAAAATCATAAACGAAAAGGAAAAGAAATGAAGGACGAATTAATCTTTCCTGAAAAACCGTTCAGAACGAACGGCGGGGTACATCCGAAGCACAGGAAGAACACAGCGGCGACTCAAAGCGTGATAATGCCGCCGCCGTCTCATGTGACGATTCCGATGTCACAGCATATCGGAGCACCGTGTACGCCGTGCGTCAAGCCAGGCGAGCATGTACTGTGCGGACAGCTTATAGGTGACTCGCAGGCTTTCGTAAGCTCACCGATCCATGCGTCTGTTTCCGGTACGGTAAAGGAAATACGCGATATGCTCATGCCGAACGGAACGAGATGCGCAGCCGTCGTGATAGAATCAGACGGACTTATGCAGCCGGTAGAAACACAGCCGCCCGAAATCACCAACCCGGCTCAGCTCAGCGCAGCGGTACGTGCGAGCGGACTTGTAGGCCTCGGAGGCGCGGGCTTCCCGGCGGCAGTCAAGCTGACAGTACCGGAGGGGCGTGAGATCGATACGCTGATAGTGAACGTCGCGGAGTGCGAACCGTTCCTGACCGCCGACCACCGTGAGGTCGTGGAAAACTCATGGAACGTGATGAGCGGCGTGTATGCTGTCAAGGAAATACTCGGAATAAAGCGCGTGATAATCGGTGTTGAAGGCAACAAGCCGGACGCGATAGAGCAGCTGCACAATATTGCCGAAAGCGAAACTAACGACCCGAACGACGAAGTGCGCATACTCAAGCTGAAGCCTTCGTACCCGCAGGGCGCGGAAAAAATACTCATACAGGCGTGCACCGGCAGGCGCGTACCGCCCGGAAAGCTTCCGAGCGACGTAGGCTGTATTGTGATGAACGTCACGAGCATCGCTTTCCTTTCACAGTATATGAAAACGGGTATGCCGCTCGTATCGAAGCGTATAACCGTCGACGGCAGCGCCGTCAAAGAGCCGAAAAACGTGATCGTACCGATAGGTACGTCCGTCAGCGATGTGATAGAGTTCTGCGGCGGCCTTGCAAAGGACGCGCATAAGTATCTGTACGGCGGCCCGATGATGGGTACGACGATCATCGATCCGGAAATGGTCGTGATGAAAAACACGAACGGGCTGCTTGCGCTCGACGAAAAGGACGCAGTCCCCGAACACGAAACGGAATGTATCCGCTGCGGCAGATGTATAGACGCCTGCCCGATGTCGCTCTCACCGCTTTTGATAGCGAAGGCAGTCAAACGGCACGATACACAGGCGATGGCAAAATACGATTTGATGTCGTGCATGGAATGCGGCTGCTGCGCGTACACCTGCCCGGCAAAACGAAACCTCGTCCAGACGATGAGGTACGGCAAGATGCTTCTCAAAGAAGCGTCGAAGAGATCGTGAGGTGACGCGATAATGGAAAATAAACTCATCGTATCATCATCCCCGCATATAAGATCAAACAGAACGACGCAGAAGATCATGCTTGATGTGATCATCTCGCTCGTGCCGTGTATCGTCGCCGGAGCGGTGATATTCGGTGTTCGCGCACTCGCCGTCGTGGCGTTCTGCACCGGTGCGTGTGTGTTGCTTGAATACCTTTGCCGCCTCGTAATGAAGCGTGAGCAGACAGTCACCGACCTCTCAGCGGCAGTGACCGGAATTCTTCTCGGTCTGACGCTGCCGCCTACAATAAATCTGTTTCTTGCGTTCGCCGGCTGCGTCGTCGCGATAGTGATTGTCAAGCAGATGTTCGGCGGCATAGGCAATAACTTCGTCAACCCGGCGCTCACCGGACGAATCGTGATGCTGCTGTCGTTCCCGACGCAGATGACCACATGGACGCTTGCGGACGGTACGACTTGCGCGACACCGCTCGGCGGCACAACGGCAGGCTACAAGGAGCTGTTCTTCGGTACGACGGGCGGCTGTATTGGCGAAACGTGCGCGATAGCAATATTGCTCGGACTCGCTTATCTGCTCGTCAGGCGTGTGATAAAGCCGATCATACCGCTTTGCTATCTCGGTACCGCGGCGCTGCTGTCGCTTATACTTGGTCAGAATGTACTGTTCCAGCTTCTCAGCGGCGAACTGCTCTTTGGCGCTGTTTTCATGGCGACCGACTATACTACCTCACCCGTTACCGATAAGGGCAAGATCATATTCGCCGTCGGCTGCGGTATACTTACGGTGCTCATCAGGCTTTACGCGTCGCTGCCGGAAGGCGTTTCATACGCGATCGTGCTTATGAACATCATGGTGCCGCTCATCGAGCGTGTCACCGTACCGAAGACCTTCGGCATAGTGAAGGAGGCAAAAAAGTCATGAACGTAAAAAAAATGATTTTTCCCGTGCTTTCGCTTTTCCTCATATGCCTCACGGTCAGCGTGCTTTTGGCGCTGACAAACGATCTGACGGCCGATAAGATCGCCCAACAGGAAGCTGACGCGCTTCGCGAGAGCATGCAGAGCGTCATACCCGACGCGGATTCATTCAGCGAATCAAACACCGAAGGCATATATGCCGCCTACAAGAGTGGCAAAAACATAGGCTGGGCGATAAAGGTGACCGTCAAGGGCTACGGCGGAGATATGACCGTGCTCGTGGGTATCGGAAACGACGACGTGATCAAGGGCGTCTCGATACTTTCGCACAGTGAAACGCCCGGTATGGGCGCAAAAGCTGATGATGACGATTATCTCTCACAGTATACCGGCAAAAACGCCGAAACGCTCACGCTTGGCGCTGATATAGACGCCGTGACAGGCGCTACCGTTACGTCCTCGGCGCTAATCGGCGCCGTCAACGAAGCGATAGAAATATACGATACGGTAAAGGTTGGTGAGTAGATTGAAAAAAGGGAACAAAAACCTTGGACGGGAATTCACCAAAGGTATCATAAAAGAAAACCCCGTGCTGTGCCTGCTGCTCGGAACATGTCCGACGCTTGCCGTTACGACGGCTGCCGTCAACGCGATAGGCATGGGCGTGGCGGCGACGATAGTGCTCGTGTTGTCGAATGTCGTCATCTCACTGCTGCGCAAGGTCATACCGGATACGGTACGTATTCCGGCGTACATTACCGTTATCGCAGGCTTCGTAAGCATAGTTCAGATGCTCGTCAAGGCTTACGCGCCGTCGATCGACGAATCGCTCGGCATATACCTGCCGCTCATCGTCGTCAACTGCATCATCCTCGGACGCGCCGAGATGTACGCTTCTAAAAATTCCGTTCTGCCGTCGGCGCTCGACGGGCTCGGAATGGGTGTTGGATTCACTGCGGCGATGCTGCTGATGGGCATGATAAGAGAGCTGCTCGGAGCGGGGACGCTGTTCGGCGTCACGGTGCTTCCGGAAAGCATATTCACGCCGATAACGATAATGATCCTTCCCGCGGGCGGCTTCTTCGTGTTCGGACTGCTCGTCGCGCTTGCACAGAAGCTGCGCAGGATCACCCCGAAGGAGAAGGAACAAAGCGGCTGCGGCGGCTGTCCTCTCGCTGGGAAATGCTCGGCTGTAAAGGGAAAGGAGGACTGCGGCAATGCTTAGATCGTTCATATACGTTTTTCTTGCGGCTATCCTCACGGAAAACTACATCCTTACGAAATTCCTCGGCATCTGTCCGTTCCTGGGCGTGTCGAAAAAGCTCAACACCGCCGTCGGTATGTCTGCTGCCGTGACGTTCGTCATGCTGCTTGCGACCGCGGTGACATATCCGATATATATGAAGCTGCTTGTGCCGAAAGGGTTGGAATACCTTCAGACAATAGTATTTATCCTCGTCATAGCGGCGCTCGTACAGCTCGTTGAGATTGTACTGAAAAAATACATTCCGGCGCTCTACAAGGCACTCGGCATATATCTGCCGCTGATAACGACGAACTGCGCCGTGCTCGGCGTTACGATGCTCGTGATAGAAAAAAGCGGTACCGATTACGGTTACGCGCACGCGCTCGTAAACGCGCTCGGTACGGGCGTTGGATATCTTGTGGCGATGGTGCTGTTCGCCGGTGTACGTGAGCGCCTTGAAGACGCTGACGTTCCCGACTTTCTCAAGGGACTGCCCATCACACTCATCGCCGCAGCCATACTTGCCGTTTCCTTCAACGCCTTCGCAGGCATTGTGGACGGTCTCGTAGGCACGGTTTGACGGAAAGGCGGTATTGATTTTATGAATCCGATCCTCTTGGCGGTGATCATAGTTTCGGCGATAGGACTTGTCGCCGGCATAGGACTGACCGTGGCTAATAAGCTCATGGCAGTCAAAAAAGACGAAAAAGCCGAAGCAATACTCAAGGTGCTTCCGGGCGCGAACTGCGGCGCGTGCTCGTTCTCAGGCTGCTCGGGCTACGCGGCGGCGCTCGCGACGGGAAAGGTGAAAACCAACCTGTGCAGCGTCGGCGGCGAGGCGGTCGCGGCTGAAGTGTGCGCGATATTGGGCATGAAGCCGTCGGCTCCGGGCGAAAAGAAAACGGCGGCGGTGATGTGCCGCGGAACGTGCAGCGCGACCGAAAAGCGCGGCGACTACCGCGGAATGCCTTCGTGCAAGGCGGCGATGCTGATATACGGCGGCGCCGGAAGCTGCGTGTTCGGCTGTATAGGGCTTGGCGACTGCGTGAAGGCGTGCGAATACGGTGCGATCCGTGTGTGCGACGGCGCGGCGGCGGTCGATGTCGATAAGTGCCGCGCGTGCGGAAAATGTGTGAGCGAATGCCCTAAAAAGATCATCTCGCTCGTAAGCGTCACTTCAAGACCCACTGTGTTGTGCTCGAACAGCGACAACGGCGCCAAGACGCGCAAGGTATGCACGAACGGCTGCATCGGTTGCCGGATGTGCGCGAAGGTTTGCGAAAACGACGCGATAACCTTTGACGGCGGCAGGGCGGTGATAGACAGAAATAAATGCATCGGCTGCGGCAAATGCGAGGAAGCCTGCAAGATGCACTGCATCGTCAGAATATAGTTAAACATTCATGAGCCGCTGTGCTTGTAATAACGAAGCGTCAAAAGCTTCATTTGGCTATTGCCGGGAACGTCATAATGCATATACTCGACAATGCCCCGTGCTTTTACCGGGCTGCACCGAACACTGAGCAAAAAAAGAAAGTGCCTGCAATGCAGGCACTTTTATTATTTATGTTCGTACACGCGTACATAGTCGATCTTCCAATCAGCCGGAAGACTATCGGGATCGACTGAGCCTCCCCATTCACCGACCTCGGTCGTGAGCTTCATATATCCAGGTGAGGTACATACACCGTCCGCTTTTGTATTCCAAACCTTGACGGAATCGATATAAAAAGTGTATCCGTCGCTGTCCCACATCATACCGAAGGTGTGATAGCCGTCCGCAAAAACAGCGTCCTCAATAAAGCTGTTGTCGGATTTATGAGCGCTGCCGTATCCGTCCCAGTGCACGGCGAGATTGACGCCACCGAGCGCCGGCAGGTATTCCATAATGTCTATCTCTATGCCGTCGGTGCTTCCGTTCTCTTCCGAAAGCACGCTACCGCACATGAGCCAGAAAGCGTGCCACATGCCTTCCTGAGAGGGAAACACACAGCGTATTTCAAAATAACCGCCTGCCTGCAAGAATTTTCTGTATGTTCGTATTGCTCCCGACCAAGGCTTTCCGTCGCGCATCTCGGTGCGTATTATAAGCTCCCCGTCTCCGCTTGGGAAAGCAAGCTCCTCGCACCATACGCCGTCGCGTCGTGCGCCCTCCGGAGCGGCGCACCATTTGCTTGAATCGAGCACTGTACCGTTGAACTCATCCTGAAACGTCAGCGCCCACTCTCCCGTTCCATCGGGAAGGCAGGGTTGATACTGTGAAGCGTCGTCTGAAACGGTAACAGAATTGCCGTTGCCGGAGGCTTCTTTTGAACCGATATCGGAAATATCATGATCCGGTGTGCATGACGCGAGAACGAGCGGAAGCGACAGACACGCCGTAAGAACAGAACGTATAAAGCATTTTTTCATTGGTTGGACCTTTCATGAACTTTATGCTTAAGTATAACATAAGAATGTTTTTTTCACAAGATGTTATTTGAAAAGATGCATAAAGAAGCACTCATCGGACGATCGCCCGGCGAGTGCTTCTTTATATATAACAATGTGATAATTTTTCAGGCTTTGCTGTACTGACGCTTGATCTTCGCGGAGGTGGTCTTGTCGAATTCTACCGTCCGGAGCAGGACTTTCGTGATCTGCTTGTGGGTCGGGAGCTTTTCGGTGAGCTTATTTATCGCGTCGGTGACTGTCTGCTGAATATTGGTGATGTGGTTTTCCTTGACGACCTCTTCATTCGGAAATACCTCGGCACACAAGCCGTATTCAGCGCCGCTTTCATTGACGAGAGCGGAGACGATAACTTCCTTGACAAGCGGAAGCGAGAGAATGTAGTTTTCGATTTCTTCGGGGTAAATGTTCTCACCGTTGTTGAGCACTATGAGGTTTTTCTTTCTGCCTCGTATTGCAAGACGCTTTTCGTCGTCAAGGCAGCCATAGTCGCCGGTGTGAAACCAGCCGCTCGGCTCGAGCACCTCGGCGGTGAGCGCAGGGTTTTTATAATAGCCGAGCATCACGTTGTCGCCCTTGACGCATATTTCTCCGGTGCCTTCGTCGTCGGGTGCATCGATCTTCACTTCACAGCAGGGAAGCTTTACCCCGACCGTTGAGCAGTCGTTATAATAATCGCGGTTCGCGCTCACGAGCGGTGAGCATTCCGTTATTCCATAGCCGTTGACGAGCGTGACGCCGATGTCGTCAAAGAATTTCCCCAGCTCAGCGCGGATAGGTGCGCCGCCGCTGACGAGCTTTTTAATGTTGCCGCCGAACGCTTCGCGTATCTGAGCAAAAAACACATCGCGCTTGTCAATGCCTATTGTGCGAAGCATATTACTCACGACGATGAGAAATTTGACAGCTCCGGTTTTTTTCTTATCATCGATCTCGCGCCAGATTTTTTTATAGAATGATTCGACGAACAGCGGCACGAGAAGGATGTAATCCGGCTTGTAAAGCTTCAGGTTTCCTGCGACGCTGCGGAGACTTTCATTTATGCATATCGTAACGTGCTTATGCAGTCCGACAAGCAAGCCGCAGACTGCTTCGTAGGTATGATGGAAGGGGAGCACGGAAAGGCAGGTCCCGAAAACGGTTGAGACCTGAAGTCCGTAATACACATCGGAGACGAGGTTGCGCTCTGAAAGCATAACGCCCTTGGCAACGCCCGTTGTGCCGGACGTGTAAACGAGCATTTTCATATCGTCTTGGTCGTTGAATTTCGTATAAAGCGGCTTCTCGCCGAGCGTCTTGAGATACTCTCGTCCGATCTCAAACATGCGGCGCATTGAGGTGAGCTTTCCGAGCTCTCCTGTTTCACCTGACGCTTCCATGTCCTCAGTGCCGTCGAATTCGACAAACAGCTTGACTTTGGGCATGCTGTCGAGCGCGCCTTCAATTGCTTTGGCAAAGCCGGTGCCGTAGAAAAGCACCTCGCTGTCACTGTCGTTGACTATATGGATTATCTCATCTGCAAGCAGCTTTGCATCGATCGGTACGAACACGCCGCTGCAGCACAGCATGCTTAGATATATGTTTGCCCAGCGGTATGAGTTCGGGCCTACACACGCTACGTGCTTCGTATCAAACCCGAGCGAACAAAGCGCACCGCTGAGCGTGTCAACGTCACTCTTCAGCTCGTTATAGCTGACGCTTCTGATGTTTTTGCCCTGCTTGAATTTAAAAGCAGCCTGTTCGCCCGCGTCCGCCTGCGCTTGCGTGAGCATATCGCGAAAATCGCTAAAGGTTTTCACTTCATAAAGGGGATAATTCTTCTGTTTCATCATTTGTTTCCTCCGAAAATCATGTTTTGTTTCTTGAACGCGTTGCTTGCAATACATTGCTTGCAACGCGGCGTTTATGTTAAATTGTTGTATTGGGCTGGGTTGTACTTTTCAGTATACGGTATTTATATGGTGGCTGTGCTGTATTCGTGCGACTGAGCGTGTGAATTTGTTCCGACGCAAAAAGTATATCCAAAAATCCCGGTTTATGCAACCTACGCTCCGTAATTTTTGGTAGAGAGCCGGAAAAGTCGGTTCTACCGGTCAAAAAATCATCTCTACTGCCAGTAGAAAACGTTGTGGCAGAAGCGTTTACGACTTCTGCCACTAATTATATTTCTTGTATTCGATTAAAACAGATAAGGGAGCGTTGTGCGTGCGAGATCGTAATAATCACCGGAAAAGTATCCTTCCTGCGAACCTGCGATGATCGATGCGGCGATGAAAATCAACAAGATAAGCATGGCAAGCGACGATAAAATGATGGCAATCACTGAAGTTATCCTTCCTGCGACCGCTTTTGGCGTACGGCAGAGCTTGATTGCCTTTGATGAAAGATATGCGCCGATTATTCCGAGAATCAACGATACAAATGACGTGAAAAACGGCAGAAGAATACACAACGCGAGCGAGATGATCCCAAGGACAAGCCCTCCCGTGTCATTCGCGCTTACACCGCTGCCGGGTGCGTTTTGATACTGAGATTGCCGGGGCATTATGACGGGTACCGGCTCGTAAAGCGGTGTTTTCTGTTCCGGCGCAAAAACAGCCTCGGTAACGACGGGTGCTTCCGGCTGATGTATGACGTCGCATTGATCATTGGACGGCAAAGATATATCTTTATTGCTCTGCGCGCTGCCGGTCTGTGAGCGGAGCACATTCTTTCCGCAGCGAGAACAGAAAACTGCGTAATCCTCAAGCGAATTACCGCAGAATATACAATACTTCATATTGGCGTCTCCCTTTTTTATGTAGTTATAAAAATTATAGTATATCTTTATAGGAAAAGCAACATAATTATTCAACCTTTGCGAGCGTGAGGCATTCTTCGCGTGCGTCCGGGATCCCGTCGCCGGAAACCAGGAAAGCCATTGCGCTGTCGCGGGAGAGCAGTAGCGGCATACGCTCGTGGACGGCGGCGTATGTGCCATACGCGCAGCGCGTCATAACGGTGAAAACGGGAGCATTCTTCCCCTGCTCATATTTGTACAGCCCTGCCATATACAGTGTTTTGCCGGCCTTGCCCGAAAAGCGCCAGAGAGTTTTTTCACTGCCGTTGGTTTTCCATTCATAATAGCTCTGCGCCGGGATGATGCAGCGACGGCGCACAAATGAGTCGGCGAATAAGGGCTTCACAGATGCTGTTTCGCTCCTTGCGTTCGCAACGCATTTCCCGGCAAGTGAAAACCCCCACTGCATCGGATAAAGCCGTACTGTACTGTCCTTTCCCCTGGAAAAAACGGGCGCGTATTGCTTTGGAAAAATATCACCGTATTCGATAAGCCCTGCGTCGGGGCAGCGTCTTTCAAGGTCATCAAGGTGTTTTAGCATCTCCGGCGAAGCGTCGGAGGGCGCGATGTAGAATCTGCAGCACATAGGCGTTCCTTTCAAAAAAACAAGAGCCTGCGCACAACGTGCAAAGGCTCCTGACTTTCGCTTGTCCGTTATCCCGCTATCTCTCCGAGCAGCATAGCATGGGATGAATCGTTGATGTACTCATGACAGAGCTTATAAGTCGTCCGCCGAGATGAGTATACCACTTTGTCTAATGCCGCGTCAAGTATTTCCGCGTCATATTCGCCGACGATTATATCGGCGACGCGAACTTGCACTGCACCGAAGTACAGCTCGTTGTTTACGTTGTCGGTTATCATGATGACAGGCAGCTCGTCTCTGATCGCGCAGAGGCGCTCAAGATAGAGGAAAGATCTCATGTCGTAACTCTCGCACATTATCACGACCGAGTCGACCTGACTGTTTTTGTAATAGGCTTCGGCTTCTTCAATCGTAGAGCAACCCTTGAATTTGAGCAGCTTTATCTGTCCGCATACGTCAGACAGCTCTTCCAGCCATTCTTTTCTCGAGCTTATTCCAAGCAGACGCATTTTTTTGACTTCCTTTCGCTTACGCTTTAAACTTCCGCTTCGGCAAAAGACGCATAAGGAGCTTACGCTCATCACTGCGCGTCGTAAAAATGCGGTCAGGCTGCCACGCCGCTGCGTGGCTCAGGCCCTGTGACTTTGCGTCGCCGGCTTTCGCCGGTTTTGCCGAAACATATTCACTTTTCGATTTATCACACACATACTATCACACCGGAAAAGAATTGTCAAGAGAAAAATCAAAAATGTTTACAATTTGTTCACAATTATTTTCATATATCCTAAAAAAACGCTCTATAGACACCATTTGAAGCACAAAGGCATAAAAATAAAGAGAATCACGCCGCTGTGCGCGGCGGCGGCGTGCTGCAATCTGTTATTTTTTATGCTTCAACTCCAACGACTTCAAGCTCTGCAACGCCTATAAAACCTGCGCTTCCGCCTGCTGTTCCTATCACTCTGATACCTGTGCAGGTGACTGCATCGAAGGTAAAGGTGTATGCTTCAAAGTGCGTGCCGAAACCGGACTGAGTGTTGCTGTTCGGATAATCGGGAGAAACGACGGAAGTGACCGTCTGCCATCTGCGCGTACCATCGCCTGCATCGATGTACGCTTCGATGCGTATTGTGCCGTTTGCGAACCAGCCGCCGTTATCGAAGTTCATGCCCTCAACGAACACGACTGACGAAACGGAAAAATCAGAACCGAACGCGTATCCGATGTAATCCTCGTGCTCCGGTACGTTGTATATAAACGTATCATACTGAGCGGTCGGCTCCCATGCTCCGACTGCCGGGACATATCCGTCGCGGATTACATTGAGCGATTTATTGCCTGAGCCGAGTGGGGCCGTGTCGTTGCATATGGGAAGCCCTGCCGCGGCGATGTTTCGCACTGTGCCGACTTCTCCTATGTCAACATCCGCGGCATCGACGGTCGTGGTCACCTCGCTTGTCACGCTCACTGATTGGTCGTTGTTGGAGGTGACTGTCAGGGTTATCGTGTATGTGCCTGCTTTTGCGTAAGAATATGAGGCGACGGGCAGAGTCGTTTTGAATCCGTCGCCCAGATCGGTCTCTATGGATTTGATTCCGGAAAGGTCGTGATATGAAGCGCCTATGGTGACGGTTGCGTCGTCAACGGCGAGGGTGAGCTGTGCGGTAGGCATATCGGGCCACTGCTCATATTCCACCGGCGTCAAGGCAGCTGCCGTAATAGTGTAGGTAGCGGTCGTTTCGTCGTAGGTTGAGTATGCTTCAAGCGAATCCTCGGCAAGCTTTGTCATGACGTTGACTGTCGAGGAAAGCGTGAGGTTGGTGGTGAGAAATTTCGTGACTGTAAGGTCAAGATTTGTCTTGTAGCTGTTGTCAAGCGCTTTGTAGCCGTAGAAGGTTCCGAGTATACCGCCGACTGAAGACGGGTTGCAGTCGCTGTCCTGTCCGCATTGCATGGAGATCCTTACGGAATCCTCGAAAACGCCTTCGCCGTAGAGAAGACCGATGAGGATGTAAGCCGAGTTTAGCTTCGCGTCGATATTTGAGACGGTCGAAGAGCACCAGAGACATCTGTCGGTGTTGTTCCATTTATCCTCTATGACCTGCCAGCATTCGAGCCAGGTTTTGCCGGAGTCGTAGCAATCTACGACGTCGTCCATGACATCCTTGAACTTTGTGCCGTCCGGTATAGCGTCAAGTCCTGCCTGTATTACTTCATCGACGGTCTTGGCGGTGTATGCTGCGCTGTTCATCGCCGAGACGAACACGCCGCCGTACACGCCGTCGCCGTAGTTGGTTATATGACCGATCTCGAAGGAGCGTTCAGCCGCAGCCTTCGGGTTACCGGGATATATCTGACCGACGAAATCAGAGTTGATCTGCCAGTCGATATCATCGCAGTGGAAATTGTATAGATAGCTTCCGGAGCCGGGAGCATCTATCCCGTTCCTGAGATTTTCTCGGCCCTGCTTGTTCGCGTGATCGAGACCGTATTTGGAATCCCTGAACGCGTTCGCGAGCATTTTGAGAGAGCAGTCATAGCCGTATTTCGCCATTTGCTCGACGTAGGTGATCTCAACGTAAAGGTCGTCCTGAGTGAAAGCGTCGTTTGCGGAGAACGTAGTAAGAGCCGGGACGCTCGTGTCGGGCATTGTTTTCCCGCAATACCAGAATTCCTGGCTTGCGCCCCAGGCGACGCCGAACATCTGACCGAACCACGCGCCGAGTATTTTGTCCTTGAGCGCGTCTTTGGTGAGCTCGACGGTGACGGGCTCCACTTCGCTTTCAGCGCTTTCGGTGCTACTGACGGTGTCGTTGTTACACGCGGCAAATGAGAGAACGAGCGCGAGCACGAGAGTGAGTGCGAGAAGTTTTTTCATCTTTCTTACCTTTCCTTTGTGTTGTTTGTTTTGTTGATGTGGTTAATATTTCAGCATAGAAAAAAGAGCGGAATGCCGGACAAGCGCTGCTTGCCGGATCCGTTCTTTCTTATCATAATCAGTTACCCTTTATCCATATTGTCTTTTTAGAGTCCTCGCCCTGGAGAATCAGCCTTACAACATCTTCACCGAGCGGTATCTCAAGCGTGATTGTACCGTCTTCGTCGCATGACGCGATCTGTTGATCGGCATATGTTCCGTATATGAACAAATATGCGTATACACTGCCGTTCGTCTCTTCTCTTTCGACGCATTTGTAGCCGTTGTAATTGTACGGCTTATCGACCGAAAGACATACGGTGGCTGTGTTGTCGGACACCGTAGTCGTGCAGCTGAAGGAAACGTCCTTTGTGTCACACCGGCGAGGCGTGTAGTAAAATATCGCCGCGCTTATTCCGACTATCATTGCTCCGATAAGCAGGCAGCACAGGGATATGATTGCTATCCTGGTTAGTTTGCTCATC
>Ga0116152_10002356_pt1 | contig 15429 bp, 15 predicted proteins | sample AD_UKC119_MetaG_FD_89894 | JGI IMG/M metagenome (GOLD analysis project Ga0116152, IMG submission 89894) | Active sludge microbial communities of municipal wastewater-treating anaerobic digesters from Hong Kong - AD_UKC119_MetaG | ecosystem: Engineered > Bioreactor > Anaerobic > Digestate... | reverse complement strand
GCTGCTGCACAGCCAACTACACCATCTCTACCTCCTGGAGGGCTTGATTCTGACTCAGACGGTTTGTCAGATAGCGAGGAGCTTGTCTTCTCAACAGATCCTCGTAATCCCGATACGGATCGTGATGGGTTCTTAGATGGTAACGAAGTATTTCATCTCTATAATCCTGCGGCACAAGCACCGGTAAAAATATTAGATACGACCTTGGTAAAATCATTTAAGGGCTCAATTGGTTGGTCGATTATCGTACCATCCGCTTGGACGAGCTCGATGGATATCGCGGATGGCGAGAGAGCAAGTATTGTTACGGGACAAGGAGAAAGATTCTTGATCGAAGTATTACCAAATACACAGCAGCTCTCGGCAAAGGACTGGTATCTTACAAAAAGTCCTACAACAACGGCTGATATGTTGCGTTCATTAACCACAAAGCAAGGTCTAGAGGGGATTTTGAGCCCAGATCGCTTAGAGGCGGTATTCACCTGGGGAGAACGCGTCTTTATCTTCAAATACAATCCAGATAGTAAGCCGTATATCAATTACCGCACGATTTATGAGATGATGTTGAACTCGCTAGAGCTCGAAGGCGCACCGGTACAAATGATCCCTCCAGAAGAATCTTTGTTAAATGGTCCTGGTGATGTTGTGGGTGCTACAACTACCACTACAGCAATAACAGAAAATACCGTCACGACAACAAGTACCGTCGATATTCCTAATGTCACAACAACATCACCATGATCCAATTCACACGAGTTACGGCTTTGCCAAAAGTGCTTTCTGAACGCGATATCACGCGCGCTGCAGAATTATTATCAAAAAAATTAAAAATACGAAAGGCAACCTTAGTGAGTCTTTCTTTTGTCACGCCAAAACGAATTCAGACATTAAATAAGCAGTATCGCAAGATAAATAAACCTACAGATGTGCTTTCTTTTAACGCAGATCCAGCGATGCAATCACCCGTAGAATTTGAGTTAGGGGATATTGTTATTTGTCCTTCTTATGCCACAAGAGAAGCCAAGCGTCGTGCTATCTCAGCACGAGAAGAATTGCTTCGATTGATGATCCATGGGGTTTTACACCTTAAGGGATACGATCATGCTACTGAAGATGAGGAGATGGTGATGTTTCGCTTGCAAGAAGAGCTCCTAGAGAGGATCATGAACGTATGAACGGACGCAGTCTTTGGCGTAGCTTTCAGAATGCTTTACGAGGGATCGTAACTGCTTTTAGAACAGAGCGTAATTTTCGTATCCACAGCCTTGCTGCCGTCTTGGTAGTAATTGTTGTTTTTGCCTTGCCTTTTGAGCTTTGGGAGAGATTCGCGCTCTTGCTTGTGACAGTGCTTGTGCTCGTGCTAGAATTGGCGAACAGTAGTTTAGAACGCTTGGTAGATCTCGCGAAGCCACGCCTGCATGAATATGCCGGTGAAGTAAAGGATTTAATGGCCGCTTCGGTATTGATTGCCTCCGTTTTTGCCCTTTGTGTCGGCATTTTTATTGCCGGACCACGGGTTATTGATGTCGTATTTTCACTATGAGAGATCGCTTTATTGCCGCCATTGACCTAGGAAGTTCCGCAATCCGTCTTGCCGTTGGGCAAGTGACGGTAGATTCGGATCGCCGCGAAATTCTCTCAATGATTGGAGCGGACGAGGTATTGTCCGTAGGTATTTCGAAAGGCGCCGTTCAGTCTTTGGATGATGTAACAAGCGCTGTATCAGCTGTTTTGGATCGTGTTGAACGTAATATTGGTATTCCTGTTACAGAGGTCTATGTAGGTGTTGGTGGGGCACAAGTACAAGTAAAGCCAACAAAAGGCGTTGTCGGTATTTCTAATCCAGACGGTATTCGCGAAGAAGACTATCGTCGCGTGCTTGAGCATGCGGCTCAAAGTTCTCACTCTGCAAATTACGAAGTCTTACATCGTTTACCACAGAGATTCACCATTGATGGGCAACAATCCATTAAAGATCCTGTTGGTATGCAAGGCGCTCGTCTTGAAGCAGAGGTCTGTGTTATTCAGGGTCTCGTTGGACATGTGCGTAATATTACGCAATCTGTCATGCGTACCAATGTTGATGTTACTGGGCTTGTTTTTTCTCCACTCGCAACAGCAGAGGCATTTTTAACACCACGTCAACGCGATTTGGGTTCAGCGCTCGTTAATATTGGTGCCACTACAACATCTCTCGCTGTTTTTGAAGACGGAGAGCTATTACACGCGGTCATTTTGCCTATTGGTTCTGATCACGTTACGCGAGATATTGCGCTTGGATTACAAACTTCATTAGAGGTGGCAGAGCAATGTAAGTGGCATTTTGTGCATGGTGTTTCAGAAAATATGTCCAATACGGAGGCGATTGATCTGCAAGAGCTGGGTGCGCCAGAATCTGAATTTGCTTACCCGCGTTATATTTCAGATATCGCTGTTGCGCGTTTAGAAGAAATTTTTGAAAAAATAGAAGAAGAGCTCCAAAAAATTGGCCGTTCAGGAATGTTATCGGCTGGTGTTGTTATCACGGGCGGTGGCGCAAAAACACGTGGTATTGTAGACGTAGCGCGACGAGTATTGCGCTTACCAGCTGTTGTCGCTTCAGGCTCCACTATCCACACGCCACTTATCGAAATCGCAAAAGATCCTGCCTATGCTACGGTAATCAGTCTCTTGCAATGGGGATACGAAGATGAGCGTGGTGCTCAAGGTATTCGCTCAAGTGCTGTTGCAAGTGGTGACCAATTGCTAAAAAAGGTCGGCGGACCACTAAAAAAGATCTTTAAATCGTTCATTCCATAGGTAATCCCCTCTAAGGACGTACCCTTGACGGATCCGTCTTGACCCGATCCACCCCGGTGCGTAACGTAATAGGTAGGAACGATTTTTCTCTTAGTTATCACTCTTTTTGAACCTCTGATGTACTCAATCTATGGCCGAAGTCAAACCTGAAATTGAAACCTTTGCCAAAATCAAAGTCGTTGGCGTCGGAGGTTCCGGCGGATCTTCGATTAATCGTATGGTCGCGTCTAAAATCCGCGGCGTTGAATTTATTGCGATGAATACGGATGTGCAAGCTTTGCATCACTCCATGGCACAACACAAAATCCACGTGGGCAAAACAGTCACGCGTGGTCTTGGTGCAGGTATGGATCCAGAAATGGGTTTTAAAGCTGCCGAAGAAAGCCAAAACGAAATTCGCGAAGCGCTCAAAGGCGCAGACATGGTCTTTATTACCTGTGGTCTAGGTGGTGGTACTGGTTCTGGTGCTAGTCCTTATATCGCACAAGTTGCAAAAGAATTGGGCGCACTTACGGTCGCTGTTGTCACAAAACCTTTTGCTTTTGAAGGAGCACAACGTCGTACGATTGCAGATCAAGCCTACGAAAAACTTGCAGCCAATGTAGATACAATCATCACAATCCCCAATGATCGTATTTTACAAATTATTGATCGTCGCACTTCACTTATCGAAGCTTTCGAAACGGTTGATGATGTATTAAGACAGGGTGTTCAGGGTATTTCAGAACTTATTACCGTACCTGGTTTGATTAACGTGGATTTTGCCGATGTACGTTCGGTTATGGCAAATCGTGGTAGCGCCTTAATGGGTATTGGTCGTGGTCATGGTGATAATCGTGCGGGAGATGCGGCAAAAGCAGCGATCGCCTCACCATTGCTTGAAGTTTCTATTGATGGAGCAAAAGCCATTCTCTTTGTAATTACGGGTGGCTCAAATCTCGGAATGTACGAAGTTTCAGAGGCGGCGAAAATCATCACACAATCCGCAGATCCACAGGCGCGTATTATTTTTGGTACAACCGTGGACGAAGGCATGAAGGACGAGGTCAAAATTACCGTCGTCGCAACGGGCTTCGAAAAAGGCTTGCCGATTTCAAGCAAAGGATCAAAAGTTTCGGCACCTATTCCGCAACAGGTTCCTCCTCAGACGCCGGCTCAACAGTCAGCGATGAATTCTGCGCCTGCAGCTGCTCCGACACCAGCCCCAACACAGGCGCCGCAACAACACTACTCGCCGCGTTCAATGTCCCAAGCGCCAGCAGCGCAACCAATGCCACAAGAGCCTGTAGCTCCGCTTGAGCGTGCTCCAATTGCTCAGCCAAGACCACAGATGCCACCACAACAAGAGTCACGTGGAGGATTCTTTAGACAGGTTTTAGGTGGCCTTACGCAACAGCACGGTCAACAAGAGGATCTTGAAGAAGACGAAGAAGAATACGAAGAAGAGCTTCCACCAATAGAGCCAGTAGCAAAGCCAGCACCATCTCCTGCGCCAAGACAGCCGCATGTTGCTCAGCCAACCTACGCTCCAATGAATCCTCGTCAGTCACCAACGGGCTTTTCTCAGACACCAGCAGCACCAAAAAAATCTCCAACGCCTACCTCCGAAGAAGACGAGCTAGAAATCCCTGCCTTCATCCGTAAAAAGATGATGTAAGATCCATGCATTGTCCGGTATGCAATCATGCCGATACGCGCGTGATCGATACACGTCTTTCGCAAGATGGGACGTCTATTCGACGTCGTCGACAATGCGATGAATGTAGCTATCGCTTTACCACAGGCGAAGAAATCGAATTACTTACCGTTGCTGTCGTTAAGCGTGACGGCGTACAAGAGCCATACTCACGCGAAAAGCTGGTCCGTGGACTTAAGCGTGCATTAGAAAAACGTCCGTATATCGAAAGTGCTTTTCGTTCGCTCGTTCATGACATAGAACGTGATATTTTACGTGTAGACGGTCACGAAATACGTAGCTCAGATATTGGCGAAATTGTCATGAAACACATGCAAGGTTTTGATAAAGTTGCTTTTATCCGTTTTGCCTCAGTGTATCGACAATTTGAAGACGTAAAAACGTTTCAAGATACATTAGACCGTTTAACAGAAGCAGCAATGCAACGTAAAAAACGCACCTCAAAAAAATAACGAACCTATTACACTATGAAAACAAAATATCTCGTCGCCTCGCTTTTGGGGGCAAGTATCATCGGAGGCGCAAGCGGCGCTACGATTGTGGCGTTGCAGCCCAGATTGTTGTCATCATGGAATACGCAAGAAACCCCAGCGTTTACTCTTACAAAAGGAGGGTACGGTGTCGGTTCTGCAACCGTTATTGAACAAGACGATATTGTTGCCGAGCTTGTTGCGAAGGTTTCGCCATCAGTTGTCTCGATCGATATTTCAAAATCGCTAAAAGATACGCGTAAAGCCAATGATTTTTATACAGATGATTTTGTCTTAGACAATGGTGGAGATGATGAGCTATTACGTATTGGTGGTGGTTCTGGATTTTTTGTATCAGGTGATGGCCTTATTGTGACCAACCGTCATGTGATTGATGATACAGAGGCTTCGTACGTCGTTGTGACCCAGGACGGCACAGAGTATGAGGCAACCGTAGCTGGGATCGATCCAGTGCTTGACCTCGGTTTTTTAAAAATTGAAGGGTCAAATTTTCCTGCTATTGAGTTAGGGGATAGTGATCAAATTCGTATTGGTCAAACCGTCATTGCTATCGGCAATGCCTTGGCAGAGTTTCAGAATACAGTAACAAAGGGGATTGTTTCAGGTCTCGACCGCCGTTTAGAGGCAAGTGGTAGCGCAGGTGAGGAGCTTATCGAAGAGGCGATCCAAACGGATGCGGCTATCAACCCTGGTAATTCGGGTGGTCCGCTTATTGATTTGCAGGGACGCGTAATTGGTGTAAATACCGCCGTTACTGACGGAGCTCAGTCTTTAGGTTTCGCCTTGCCATCAAATGCTATACAGCGCGCCGTTGATAGTATGCGTAAGTATGGTCGTATTATCAGACCTTGGATCGGCGTTCGGTATATTCAAGTGGATGCAGACTACGCAAAACGAAACGCATTACCGTATACCTACGGAGCCTTGGTACAACGCGGTCAGATACGAGGTGACCTAGCTATTATCCCAGGGTCACCAGCAGATAAGGCGGGCTTAAAAGAAAACGATCTCTTACTTGAATTGAATGGAAAGAGACTAGACATTAAACATCCTCTAAGTTCGCAAGTCGCAAGATTTTCGCCAGGAGATGAGATCACGCTTAAAATATTCCGTGCTGGAGAAGAAAAAGAGTTAAAGATGACCCTTGAAGAACGTAAAGAAATAAGGTAAAATAGCCCACTATGGCACAAAAGCGCACAAAAATTGTTTGCACCATCGGTCCATCCAGTCATACAGCAGAAATGCTCACCAAGCTCGTAACCGAAGGCATGGATGTTTGTCGTTTAAATTTTTCACACGGCACACACGAGGATCACGCCAAGCTCATTGGACTTATTCGCGAAGTATCAAAAGCAACAGGTAAACCGCTTGCGCTTTTAGCGGATCTACAGGGTCCTAAAATTCGTGTTGGTAAGATCGGTGACGGTATCGAACTTGTTGCTGGTAACGAAGTGATCTTTACCTCAGAAGCAACATCTGTAGACGCAACCAAGCTTATCCCTGTTACCTATCCAAACTTGCATGAGGACGTAAAACCTGGCCAGCGTCTTTTATTGGATGATGGGTTACTCGAAGTACAAGTAACAAAGGTAGAAGGTATTCATGTGCATTGCACAGTGATTGTTGGTGGACTTCTAAAATCCAGCAAAGGTCTTAACCTTCCAGAAACAGAAACAAAAATTTCCGCCATTCCAGACAAGGATCGTGAAGACGTCGAGTTTGGCGTTCAACAAAATGTCGATTTTTTTGCGCTTTCATTTGTGCGTAAAGCAGAGGATGTACGTGAGTTAAGAACGCTCATTGAAGCGGCAGAAAAAAAGCACAATATCATAAATGATGTTCCTACAAAAATCATTGTCAAAATCGAAAAACCAGAAGCTGTGCGGGCGATGGATGAAATCATCGAGGCCGCCGACGGTGTGATGGTGGCACGTGGAGATCTTGGTATTGAGATGCCGGCAGAAAAGGTCCCATTTATCCAAAAGCAGCTTATCGAACGCTGTTTAGAAGTTGGTAAGCCGGTGATCGTAGCAACGCAAATGCTCGATTCGATGATTCGTAATCCGCGTGCAACACGCGCAGAAGTTTCGGATATCGCTAACGCTGTTGTGAGTCATACAGACGCCACGATGTTATCGGGTGAAACCGCGTCAGGGAGTTATCCTGCTGAGTCAGTGCGTGCTATGGCAGCAACCATTCACGAAGTCGAAGAATCAACCATGGACGACATGCCAGCAACAATCGAGATTGCGGACAATGCTCAAGAAGCTATGACAAATATGGCATCCGTTCTTGCTCGCACAACAAATGCACGAGCTATCGTTGTGGCAACGAGATCGGGTGCATCGGCACGCTTTGTTAGCAGGTACCGTCCACAACTCCCTATTTACGCTGTCACGCCTTCTGAGCGCGTTATACGACAACTGGGGCTTTCGTGGGGTGTACAGGCCTTCCACGTCGATCATGATGGTGATTACCGTGAGCTTGTCGACGAGTCTATGAATATCTTGGTAAAAGCAAAGCTTGTGGCAAAGGGAGACATGATCATCGTTGTCGCAGGTGACCCAAGTATGGCATCAGGTAGCATCAATATGATTGAGCTGCGTACCGTATAAAACCATGCAACTAAAAACTCTCCGTTAGTCGGAGAGTTTTTGTATTGATTGCGTAGTGCGGTCTATGAGAAAGACGCTTGCGATGGGTATTTCTACAGGCGGGACGATATTCCAATGTATTGCCCAAAGACGAAAGATATTTCTTATGGTCGGCAAATGTGTGACGGCGATCGTATAGGTATTATCTAAAAACGGTGGACCATAACTTAGCGGATTGCTTGTTTCGGCTAAGCTTAAATCGACTTCGGTTTGTACATGGAGTCGATCGGCAATAATGCGCGCCATCTCGGTTGTTCGTTGGGCAGGGGAGTGAAAGATGACCGTAGGCTTCACCTGCCCTGATAGGTAATCACCGATGGCTTTTGCCTGCGCAATCCCAAGCTCATCTAGCGAGCCATCACGGATAGAGTAAGAACCGTGTCGGATAAGAATCAACATAAATAAAGGCTAGCATGAAAGAATAGGATAGCGTACACAAGGTATTATTCTTCAAATTGTCTTATTTTTTGAGAATAATCTTCAACGTCACCAATCTCTTGCGAGTGTTTGGTAATGGAGTATTTTTCACGAGCCTTTTCGATGGTGAGATCGGTATCGAGCAAACCGTGTTCTAGAGCGAAAACATCCGCATAACCGGTGACAAACCCTTGCCAAGGTTGATTGGGGATACGCCCATTTGTGACTCGGTTCACATGTTCTGCAATTCGGGATGTGCAATTATCTGTGATGGTATTGTACCACTGAGGTTTTATGGCAAGACTATTCATTTCTTCCAATAAACTTACGAAAAGCTCACGTCCTTTCTCGGTGCGTACAGGATAGAGATAAAGCTCACCCTTTCTGGTATTTGTACGTACAAGAAACGCGTCTCTTTCGTCAGCAGCTATGTAGATCAAAGGATATGTACGGATCGCTCCTTTTGCTAAGCTATATTTTTGACCCTTTAATTTGCGTGCTTCGATGGTAATACTTAAAAAATCACCATTAGAAAACTCGAAAGATAAAAAGGTGTGCGCTGCAAGATTATTGTTTTTAAAGGGCTCGCTGACATACCAAACCTTGGTAAGCTTCGTAAGGTCATACGTTTTGTCGTAGTAGTTTGGGATGATGCTGTCTTCTGTCTCTGAGCCATTATAACGAAAGTTACGAACATTTTTTACTGTAACAAGATCATCATTAAACTCTGCGGTTGAAAGTCGCGTAAACGGCGATTGCCAGTCTCCTGTTGTAGGCACTTGCTTTGTTGTCTGCCAAAGAAGAAATACCGCAAAGAACACTCCAAGAAGGACAAAGAGGCGAGAGAGATATAATCGCAATGTATCTCGAATCATAGAGAAAAGCATAGCATACAGTGACGATTTTAGAATACAAACAAAAACACCCCCTTTCGGGGATGTTTTTCTATGGCGGGTCCGAAGGGACTCGAACCCTCGGTCTTCTCCGTGACAGGGAGACGTGTTAACCAGCTACACCACGAACCCATAGATTTGTGGCGCCACAATAGCAGGTTTTTTAGGGGGATGCAAGAGCCGAGAAAACATGATATTTTGAGGTTATCTATGATCGTTTTTACGAAACCTGAGGCTTTTAACCCATCTTTTCGAGTGGCGGGATGTTTTTTATCGTTTGAGGGTCGCTTTTTGCTTTTGCAGCGTGCCGTGCATGACGAGAGTTTCGCCTCACATTGGGGAGCGCCTGGAGGCGGGATTGACGAAGGGGAGTCACCGGCTGAAGCAGTCTTGCGAGAAGTCCGCGAAGAGACAGGCCTTCATTTTGAGATCGCCGATCTAGAGGAGCTAGGCGCAGGCTATGTGACGATCGATGGTAAAGAAAAACAGTTTGAATATCACATGTATCGTATTCATATCGAAACAGAGCCCGAACTAAGCTTAGATGAGAACGAACACCAATCGCATGCCTGGGTAACCGCAGAAGAAGCATTAGAACTACCCCTTGTTGCTGATATGGATGAATGCGTAAGAGAGGTTTGGTTGCGATAGTATTTGAATTTTTTCTAAGTTTTTAGTAGCATCTACCTCGGTACTTTCAAGGAGTAGAGCGATGCTGAGTCACGAAAGACGAATAACGTTTGTAACGGCACTCTTTTTGAGTGTTTTTATTTCGAGCTGCTATGAGGACCCTTACTGCGGTGACGGGATTTGTCAAACCGATGAGATAGGGATTTGCGCTATAGACTGCGAAAGAGTTAGTGCGAATTGTGGTGACAATATTTGTCAGGGGTCAGAAATGACCACTTGCCCCGCAGACTGTATGAGTGACGGGTATTGCGGTGATGGGTATTGCGACCCTTCACGTGAACGTGTTGCGACCTGCGCTACTGACTGCGCTCCATCAGGATACTGCGGTGATGGGTATTGTGATCCCGCAACAGAAACGGCTTCATGTAGCGACTGTGCCTCAGTAATGGGGTATTGCGGTGACGGTATCTGTCAGTTCAATGAAAATTGCTCCAGTGACTGCCAAGTCTCTGATTGTTGGGCGCAAAATCAAGCGCCGAATTCAGACTTGGAGCTTTTTACAGGCGCGAACTACATGCAACAATCCTGTACGCAGTGGTGTTGGTCTGCGTGCATGACGATGTTGGCCGGCTATTTCAATAGCTTTGCGAGTCAGTGTACGTTAATGTCCTACAAGGCAGGTTTTCCTGATCTGAATACGTGTTGTAATTACGCAGCTTGTTCATATCAGCCCTGTAATACTCCAGCTCAAACGTCGGAGATCACCTACCTTATACAACAGACGTTTAATTTGAATGTTCAGTTTATATCGAGCGCAATTAGTGAGCAGGCTCTTATAAATGAGATAGCAAATAGGAGGCCGGTTGAGATTGGGTACCAGAGTTCGTTTGCTGGGCATGTCGTACTTGTTACGGGCATGCAATATCATGGACCAGGTCAATACACCTACACCGTCATGGATCCATACTATGGTATCCAGCAGTACGTGAGTTACCAGCAGCTACTCTATGGCTACATGGGCGGAGGTCAAAGCTGGGTCTGGGGAATGACTTGGTACCGTATTGCGCCTACGCAAGGCAATTGTCCTTTATAGCAAGTCACTATAGCAAAACACTCAAGTTCTTCTTGAGTGTTTTTTGCTACTTTTTATTTTCTTTTTAAGACCTTTGTTACAGCTTTTACGATATCTTTATCGGTCATCCCGTATTTTTTTAAGAGCTGTTGCGGTTCGCCGGATTCACCAAAAGAGTCTGGCATGCCGATTGGTTCAATAGGAACAGGATAAGTGCGCGTAAGCGCCTCAGCAACTGCACCAAAGAGTCCGCCGGTTGTTTGATGTTCTTCTACAGTCACACAGCATCCAGTTTTCTTAACGCTTTTTACGATGGTTGCCGCATCAAGCGGTTTAATGGTGTGTGAATTGATAACCTCACAAGAAATGCCTTTTGCTTCTAATTGTTTTGCAGCCATAAGCGATTCATACACAAGTGGTCCGCAGGCGACGATAGTAACGTCTTTTCCTGGTACTAAGACATTTGCTTTGCCAATAACAAAAGGTGTTTTCTTGGTGGTGATAACGGCTGTTTTTTCGCGAGCAAAACGAAAGTACGCCGGACCTTTTACATCTGCTAATGCGACGGTGGTTTTATAGGTTTCTTCGTAGTCGCATGGCACAACGACCGTCATACCTGGGAGTACACGTGTGATGGCGATATCTTCTAGCGCTTGATGCGTTGCGCCATCTGGTCCTACCGAGATACCCGAGTGTGCACCAGCAACTTTTACATTGGCATTGGCATAGGCTACAGACACGCGTAGCTGATCCCAGCAGCGCCCAGGGACAAATACCGCATATGAACTTACAAACGGTGTTGCGCCCGAGAGAGCCATACCAGCAGCGATGCCCATCATATTTTGTTCAGCGATACCGCATTCTACAAAACGTTCAGGATAAGCATTTTGAAATTGGTTCACGCGAGTAGACTCTGCGAGATCACCCGTTAAAACAAATACGTCTTTGTTTGTTTTGCCTAGCGCAAGTAATGCATCCCCATAACCATTACGGGTTGGGATTTGTTCAATCTCTTTTTTATAGAGATCGGGATTGAGAAATAATGATGCCATATTATTCGTGTTCGGATTTAATGCGCCCCTGGAGTGTGCGTAATTCTTTTAGGGCGAGTTTTGCTTCTTCTGGATTTGGTGGTTTGCCATGCCAAACATAATCACGTTCCATAAAGTGCACGCCTTTACCTGGTATAGTGTGTGCGATAATCACGGTAGGTTTTTCGTAAATCGCTTCGGCCTTTTGAAACGCATCTAAAATTGCACGAACATTATGACCATCGATAGAAATAACATGCCAGCCAAAGGCTTTAAATTTATCCGCAAGTGGTTCGAGCGGCATGATATTTTCTGTAAAGCCATCAATTTGAATATTGTTACGGTCAACGATAGCTACAAGGTTATTCAAGCGTTCTTTGCCGGCAAACATAAAGCCTTCCCAGCACTGACCTTCGTCGAGTTCGCCATCACCAGTCATAAGGTAGGTACGCCAATCTTGTTTTGTTTGTCTTGCGTATAAAGCCATCCCAACAGCTTGTGAGACGCCTTGAGCTAGCGGTCCTCCGCAAGTTTCGATGCCGATATTCCAGTGATTATTTGAGTGGCCTTGAAATGGATGACCGATTTTGCGCAGGTTTTTTAAAAAGTCTTGTCGATCACAAAAGCCTTTTCGAGCGAGTGTCGCATAGAGAATAGGGCAGATATGGGCATTAGATAGGACAAAGCGATCACGGTTGGGGAGATTGGGTTTTTTCGGATCAACATTCATGACCGAAAAATAGAGTGCTGCAAATAGCTCGGCAGTGCCTAGCGGACCAGCTGAGTGACCGGATTTTGCTTCTACGAGTGCCTGGATAACATCTTGGCGTAATTCGTAGGCTAAGAGCTCTAAGTCTCTTATAGAAAGGTGCGCACGTTTAGACATGATTCTATTGTAACACAAAACCCCCAACCAGAGGTCGGGGGTTTGCGAAGAAAAATCTTATTGAACGTTGATCGTACCCTGCATAACAGGGTTGATAGTGTCTGAGTAGTCGAATGATCCAACGGTGTTGAATTGTTTCGAGTAGCTGTCACCTGGTTTTACATCACCAGAGTTAAAGCCATTACCTACTACAGAGTGAACGACGATATCACGGTTTGTCCAGGTAACTGTCGTGCCTTTCTTTACCGTAAGCGTTGCTGGGACAAAGCCATTTGATACGCTACCAATCGTGATGGTTGCGAGAGTTTCATCAAATTGCTTGTCTTGCGAAATGGTTGTGGTAAGTGTCTTTACGTTTTCTGGGTTGTAATCAGAAGCGGTTTGGATCTGTGTACCTAAGCGATAGTTTACAAAGAACGCATCAGGGATATCATCAACTTGGCTGTTCCATGTTGGACCGTAAAGCGTTTGAGCAAGTTGCTCAGAACCAATTTGGCGAAGAATACCACCTTGATCAACAACGTATGTACGTGGATCAGTCGTGATCTTTACCATCTTGTAACCAGGGCGATACGTAACGTTGCCGCCTAGTGGGATGGATGAAAGTGCGCCATCAGAGATGGTACGTACACCGGAAAAATCTTTGTACCAAGTAAAGTAGGTCTTGTCGTTTGGAAAGACATAGCGCTTACCGTTAGGTGCAAAGTAGTAAACAGCTGCACCGGATGCCTTAATAAGGTCACCAGCGTTAAATGCACCTGTTGTAGCAGCGCCTGCAGCGAGTGGTGCTGCGAGCATAGAAGCTGTTGCAAGTGTTGCGACAGCGCGGGAGAACATGAGCTTCATAAAGAAGGTTGTTTATGTGAGATGAGTGAATAAGTGATCATAGGATGCCAACAATGTGGGCATCCCGTCAAACTAACGAACGTTGATAACCGAAATATCTGAAAGCCCGCTTTTGTTTTGAAGGTCGGTTGCGCGTACTTGGACAGATACAGATTGCGTTGTTGACCAAGGTCCAAGCATTGCAGAGCAACTCGCGGCATTGCATGTTCTTACCGCAACACCGTTTACAAGAATTTCCATTTTATCAATACCATCTTCATCGCTTGCTTGTGCGCTTATTTCTGTTTGCTCACCGGTAACAGGTAATAGGTTTCCGATGGATGTATAAATAATAGGCGCTTCATTTTCTACAACTTCGATCGTTTTTATTTCGGTTTCGTGTCGCTGTCCGCTTGGCTCAGTAATGACGGCTTTAAACTGGTGAACGGTGCCAATCGCTGAGCTTTCTAATTCGGATGATCGACATTCTTGTACATTGTCACAGGCTTTTATAATGGCACCATCCATAGTGATTTCAATGGTTCGAGCAATAATAGTCGAGCTTTCAATGCGTGCTACCACTTCTCTATAAGAGTCAGGGCGTACTTCTGGACGTGTTGTAGATAAGGTTAAGCCAGCAACACCAGGGATAACGGTAATGGTAGACGTTGTTTGATAGGTTGAAGCATCCATCCAATAAAATTTCGCTACAACAGGAACCGTGCCCTCTGCGTTTAGCAAGAGCGTTTCGTCAGTAGAGCATGGATTGTAGGCACATGTCTTAGTTAATATGCCATTAAAGAAGAGATCAACTTTGCTAAAGTTTGTGGCAGGATTTGCGGTAGCAAGAATATTGATTACGCCTAAGGGCTTTTCTGCGTTTTTTGACAGATAGAGCGTACCTTTATTTGTTGCGGGTGTGCTCGTGGGTGGAGTTGTTGGCTCTGTTGGAGTTGTTGGTGTTGTTGGCTCCGTAGGCCCAGTGATATTCTTATCTGTATCAATACTTGTTGCTTTTGCCGTTACGGTGACAGGGGAGTACTCAGCAGCATTCGTAATGCTAAGCCCGATGGAATAGTTTACAAAAAAAGCATCTGATAAATCATCAACATTTTTTGCCCACTGTTCTCCGTAGAGAATTTTGGCAACATCTTCGCTGCCAATCCAACGAAGGACACCGTTTGTGTCTACAGCGTAAACGCGTGGATCAGTCGTGATTTTAATTAAACGCGTACCTGGTCGATAGGTAACGTTTCCGCCAATGGAGATTGCGGCAAGTTCAGAGTCAGAGATTGTCTGAACAGAAGAAAAATCAGAATACCAAGTAAGGTAGGTCTTTTCATTCGGAAAGACATAGCGCTTACCATTAGATGAAAGATAGTAAACCGCAGGACCAGAACCTTTAATAAGGCTATTTGTAGCCGTTAGCCCCGAATAAAGCGTGGGTACGGCAGTCTCTGCATGACTGATAACAGGCATAGCAAAGAGCGCGATTGCCCCAAGTGGGCCGATCGTTTTATATAGAAGGGTCTTAATAGTCATAGACCCCCATACTATATCACGTTTGTTGAATCCCGAGTTTTTGCGTGAGATGCGCGAGGGTATTCGTTGGGCTAACGGCTTTAAAGATTGCGCTCGCTAAACAAAAGCGTTCTACACCCGCATCTTTGAGATCAAGGATATTTTGTCCATTAATCCCGCCATCAAATCCGATCGTAAACGTTTTATTAGGTGTGAGTTTTAATGCTCGAACCGTATCAAGGGTTTTTGGAATAAGTGTTTGACCGCTTTGACCTGGATGAACGCCGAGAACAAGGACTTCATCAATACGATCAAGGTAAGGTCGCAAAGCTTCAATTTTGGTATTCGGACCAAGCGCGATACCGCATTGCCAATTATGTGCACGACAATACTCAATAAGCTCTGCGTGATCCGCCATAGCCTCGATATGCCAAATAGCTCGTCTCGATTGTTTTGCGCTAAGCACACGCTGCCACTCTTCGATATGTTCTTTAGGATTCGCTACCATTAAGTG
>Ga0116152_10002355_pt1 | contig 15434 bp, 14 predicted proteins | sample AD_UKC119_MetaG_FD_89894 | JGI IMG/M metagenome (GOLD analysis project Ga0116152, IMG submission 89894) | Active sludge microbial communities of municipal wastewater-treating anaerobic digesters from Hong Kong - AD_UKC119_MetaG | ecosystem: Engineered > Bioreactor > Anaerobic > Digestate... | reverse complement strand
GCCAGGCGATGCCCACGTCCACGCCGTAGCCCTGGCCGCCCTCGGCCGTGACCGCCGACACGTAGGCGCCGCCGTCGATGCTGCTCATGGTGGTGGTGACCTGGCCCCAGGCGTCCTCGATGCGCACGTCGTAGAGGCCCTCGATCCAGCTGCCGGTCACGCCGACAGCCAGCTGGCCGCCGGCCAGGCCGCCCAGGCGCTGGCCCCAGGACAGGCCTGCCTTGGCCACGCCGTAGGCCTCGCCCGAGGTGCCGCTGAAGTCCACCGTCTCGCCCGGCGTGTTGCCGAACAGGACGATGTCGAAGAAGTCCTTGTCCAGGGTGCCGTCGCCCATGCCCACCGCGCCGGTGGTCAGGGCGAAGCAGCCCGACTGCACGCCGACGGCGCCGGCCGAGGCCTGCACGTCCATGCTGAAGCCCTCGTCGGGGATGTCGGCCAGCAGCTCGGCCTTGTCGGCTTCGCTGAGGGTCTTGCCCGCCACGGCGTTGTAGCGGGCCAGGGTGAAGCTGTTGTTCTGCAGGTCGACCACGCCGCCCGCCAGGCCGATGGTCGTGCCCTTGCTGAAGGCCAGGAAGGCGGGGTTCGCCTCGGCGGCGTCCAGGCCGCGGGACGAGGCGGTGCGGGCGTTGCCCATGGCCAGGGCCCGGGCGTCGCCGCCGGCCGACGCCGGCAGCGCGGCAGCGAGCAGAAGGACGGACACGAGCAGGAACATGGTGCGCGTCATGGTGATCATCCCCCGGTTGCTCATTCCGACACCTCCACGTCCAGCTGCACGAGACCGCGGAAGGTCAGGTAATCGTCGGTCATGATGCGGGCCGGCGCGCCGCCGGTGCCCGGCAGCGTGACCTCGATCACGGCGTACAGGCCCTCGGTCGCCAGCAGCTTGGTCTCGAGCGCGGTCAGCTCGATGGTCGGCGTGCTGGTGGCCACGGCCAGGGCCGTGTGGGTCACCGGATCGACCACGCCGGCGGCGATGGCCACCGGGCCCACCGCCAGCAGCGGCGCGGTCGTGATGCTGGTGGTGTCGGCCGAGAACAGCACGCGGGCCTGCACGGCCACCGGCAGCCGGTTGCCGATCTCCAGCAGCAGGCGGGCGGCGCCGGCGCGGTCGCGGATCAGGTCGCGCGTGTCGGCGTCGAAGTCCAGGGCCTCGGGATCGCCCTCGATGACCGATCCGTCGACGGTGATCTCCACCGGCGCGGTGATGCTCCAGCCCAGCGTGGCGCGGTCGCCCGGGCGCACGGTGCCGACCTGGCCCGAGCCGCCGGCGACCACGGTGCCCTCGAGGGTGATGGCCGTGGGCAGGTTGTTCAGGAACGCGACGATGGTGCTGTTGGTCTCGTCGCGCAGGATCTCGGTGACGCCGCGCGTGGGCTCGCCGGTGCCGACGAGGGTCTCCTGCAGCGGCATGCTGACGGTCACGCCGTCCTCGCTGGTGCCGCTGAGCAGCAGGTCGGCCTCGGCGTTCACGCCCGAGGTGTTGGTGACCAGCAGGCTCAGGGTCGCGGCGTTCAGCGACACGCCCGCGAGCTCGGACGGCAGGTCGATGCTCTCCTGCACCGGATCGATGGCGAACTCGATGGCGGGCACCTCGCCCGTCACCTCGGCGAACTCGACGCGGCCGGGCGCGATGTCGAGGCTGATGGACTGGGCGGCGTCCACGGGCACGCTTGCGCCGCTGCTGCCGGGGCTGGTGACCAGCACGTGGGCCGTGAGCGCCGACAGGGGCGCGCCGCCGGCGGTGATGGTGCAGCCGGCGAAGTCCATGGGCAGGCTGCCGCCGGCGCCGGGCGCCAGGTCGAGGGCGGCGACCAGGTTGCCGCCGGACGGCGCGTACACGTCGGCCCAGATCACCTGCACGCGGCAGGGGATGGCCAGGTCGTTGCGCAGGTCGGCGGTCAGCGAGCCGCTGGCGATCCCGGCCGCCAGCACGGCGTAGTCGGCGGGCAGGTCGATCAGCAGGTCGGTCGTGAAGGTCTGGGCCGGCACCGGCGCCACCGCCGCCGAGACCACGAGGTCGACGAACGACGCGGCGACCATGACCTCGGACGCGGCATCGACCAGCACCGGCGTCGCGGAGCCGGCCGACGCACCCTGCAGCTCGACGGCGATGTTCGCGCCGAGCACCACGCCCGCCAGGTCGGCGCTGCCGCTGACCGTGGCGCCCGCGGGCACCTCGTCGGGGAAGTCGATCACCGCGATGGTGGCGGCGTTGTCGGGATCGAAGAGACGGAATTGCAGCAGCGAGGCGGCCAGGGGACCCGACACCGGCACGGGCAGGCCGTTGGTGATGGTCACCTGCAGGCTGCCCGAGGCCACGGTGGCGCTCGTCACGTCGGGGATCGGCGACGGATAGCCGGTCAGGCCGAACGCGAATGCGGGTACCGGCGTGGTCATGCCGTCGAGGGCCGCGGCGGCCGGGGCCAGGTCGGCCAGCGGGAACGCGAACGGATCGGGCGACACCGGATCGATGGCGAACGTGCCGAGCGTGCTTGCCAGCGACTGCGCGGGCAGGTCGGCACCCAGGTCGAAGTCCAGCGCGATGGTGTCGGGATCGCCGCTGACGGTGAACCCGAGGCTGCCGTCCTCGAGGGCCACGAGGTAGTCCTCGTCGTTCACCAGGTCCAGCACGTCCAGTCGGTCGTCGCCGATGGGCAGCGCCAGCTGTGTGGTGAAGGTGGGGAGCTTGGGCTCGGCCACCTCGCAGCCGCCGAGCAGGAGGCCGGCCGCCAGGGCCGCCGCCGCGCTGCCGAGCAGGATCATGATCCGGGGGGTGCCGTCGTGTCGGAACTGCCGCATCGTGGGTGGCCTCCAGGTTGGAAAAGGGCACGATCCGGTGCGCTGCCTGAAGATTCCGTACCAGAGGGGAGCGGGGGGAACGGCGGGGAACCCCGGGGAACGATGGGGAATCGCGGGGAACGGGCGCGGCCGAACCCTCCCGGATCGGTCACGCCGCAGCATCTACGGGCCTTCCTTAACGCAACCTAAAGCTCCGCGGCGTCGGGCATTCTGCAGGTCGGGCCCGGACGGCGGGGCGGCGGGACCGAAAGCCGCTATGTTGTCGGGGGAACCATCACCGCAAACGGGGCGTCCGCCCCCGCGGGGGGGGCGGCCAGACAGGGGGTACGCCATGGACCGCTGTGTCGGGATCTGGATCGACCACCGCCGCGCCACGATCGTCTCCATCCGGGGCCACGAGGTGACCGCCATGGTCCTGGCCTCGACCGCCGAGCCGCGGGTGCGGCTCTCGGGGGGCAGCCCCGCCCTCGGCTCGGGCATTCCCGACGGCGTGCCCGAGTCCCGCCGCGACGCGCGCATCGGCCACCAGCTCGACCGCTTCTACGACGCGGTGATCGAGGAGATCCACGATGCCGCGCGCATCCGCATCTGCGGACCGGGCCTGGCGCGTCTCGAGCTCCAGAAGAAGATCGACGGCATCAAGGCCCTCGCGCCCAGGCTCGAGGCCGTCGAGCCCTGCGACCGCATCACGCAATCGCGCTTCATCGCCAAGGTGAAGGAGTCGTACGGGGTGCCGGTGCGCCGGATGGCCGCGCGCGCCTAGGTCATCCGGCCAGCCGGGCGGCGATCACGGCCTGGCCCAGGGCGATGGCCCCGTCGCCAGGCGGAACCTGCCGCGGCCGCCACACGCGCAGGCCGGCGCGGGCGAGCTCGGCCTCCAGGCCCAGCAGCAGGATCTCGTTCTGGAACACGCCGCCGGCCAGGACCACGTCCTGCAGCCCGTAGCGGCCTGCCGCCCACGCCGCCGCGCAGCCCAGCAGGTCGATGAGCGTGCGGTGGAACATGGCGCTGACGGTCGCGGCGTCCACGCCCGCGCGTCGGGCCTCGCGCACCGCGCGCACGATGGGCGTGATCGGCAGGCTGAGCATGGGCTCGCCGGTGCCGTCGGCGGGCGGATCGACCTCGATCAGCTCGGCCAGCACCGCGCTGAACGACGACGCGCGGGCCACGGTGGCCGCGTCGGTCAGGGCCATCAGCTCGATGGCGGCCTGCGCCTCGTAGGCGACCTCGTTCCAGGGTCCGATCATGGCCGCCACGGCGTCGAACAGGCGGCCGCACGAGCTGGTCCGCGGCGCGTTCACGCCCTTGGCCAGCATCTCGAGCACGGGCTCGACCGGTCGGTCGCCCTGGAAGGGGAACTCGTCGGGATGCCCGGCGAAGAAGGCCTCGCCATAGGCGTGGTGCAGGTAGGCGACGGCCTGGCGCCACGGCGCGCGGATGGCCGCGTCGCCGCCCGGCAGCGGCACGGGTTCGAAGTGCCCGGCCCGCGTGAACCCCGCCGCGTCGCCCACCAGCAGCTCGCCGCCCCAGATGGTGCCGTCCATGCCGTACCCCGTGCCATCCATGACCAGGCCCACGGCCGGGCCCTCGAGGCCGTGCTCGGCCTGCACCGCCACCAGGTGGGCATGGTGGTGCTGTACGGCGACCGTCTCGAAACCCTCGCCGGCGCGGGCGCGGGCCCAGGCCGTCGAGGCGTAGGCCGGATGCAGGTCGTGGGCGATCAGCCGCGGCCGGCACTCGAGCACGTCCTGCAGGGTCGCGATGGTCCCGGTGAAGAACGCCTCGGCCTCGATCGTGCCCAGGTCGCCGATGTGGGGGCTGAGGAAGGCGCGGCCATCCTTCAGCAGGCAGACGGTGTTCTTCAGCTCGGCGCCGACGGCCAGCACCGGCGGGGCGTCGTCGCAGCCGCGCACGAACACCGGCACCGGCGCGTAGCCCCGGCTGCGGCGGAACATCAGCGGTCCGCTGCCGGGCATGACCTGGGCGACCGAGTCGTCGGCGCGGCGCAGGATGTCGCGGTCGTGCAGCAGGAACGCATCGGCGATGCCCGCCAGCCGCTGCCGCGCCTCGTCGTTGCCGATGCAGATGGGCTCGTCGCTGGTGTTGCCGCTGGTCATGACCAGGGCCTCGATGCCGTAGGGTGCCAGCGCATCGAACAGCAGGTGGTGCAGCGGCGTCGCCGGCAGCATCACGCCCAGGCGCCGGTGGCCCGGCGCCACCTCGGCCGCCACCTCGGCGCCGGGGCGGCGGCGCAGCAGGACGATGGGCGCCTGCGGCGAGGCGAGCAGCGCCTCCTCCTCCTCGGTGCACTCGCACAGGCGGCGTACGGCTTCGACGTGCGCGGCCATCAGGGCCAGCGGCTTGGCGGCGCGGCCCTTGCGGCGGCGCAGCTCGGCCACCGGCGCCGCGTGGTCGGCACGGCAGGCCAGGTGGAACCCGCCCAGGCCCTTGATCGCCAGGATGGCGTGGCGCGCCAGGGCCTCGGCCGCGCGGCCGAACACGCCGCCCTCGGGGTCGGTGGCGCCGACCGGGCCCACGAGTTCGACCTGCGGGCCGCAGGCGGGGCAGGCGTTGGGTTGGGCATGGAAGCGCCGGTCGGCCGGGTCGTCGTACTCGCGCCGGCACGCCGGGCACATGGCGAAGCGCGCCATCGAGGTGAAGGGCCGGTCGTAGGGGATGCGTCCGATGATGGTCCAGCGCGGCCCGCAGTTGGTGCAGTTGGTGAACGCGTAGCCGCGGCGGCGGTCGGTGGCCGAGCGGACCTCGCGCAGGCAGTCGGCGCAGGTGGCGACATCCGGCGGGATCAGTGTGCTGGTCCCGGGCGTGTCCTCGGAGGCGCGGATCGTGAAGCCGGCGTCGCCGATCGCCGCGATCTGCTGCGCGTCCACGCTGACGATGCGCGCCAGCGGCGGCGCCTCGGTCCGCAGGCGCGCGGCGAAGCGGTCCAGGCCGGTCGCGTCGCCCTCGAGCTCGATGACCACGCCGCGGCTGGTGTTGACGACGAATCCGGACAGCCCCTCGTCATGGGCGAGCCGGTGGACGAAGGGGCGGAAGCCGACCCCTTGCACCACGCCGTTGACCAGCAGGCGGCGGCGGTTCACACGCCGTCCGCCAGGGCGGCCAGCTTCCCGCGCAACCAGGCGTACCAGGCATCGAGGCCTTCGCCGGTCGTGGCCGACACGCGCAGGAACGACAGGTCGGGGTTCACGCTGCGGGCCGCCTGCTCGCAGCGGTCGAGGTCGAACTGCACGTAGGGCACGAGGTCGATCTTGTTGATCAGGCACAGGCTCGCCGCCGCGAACATGGTGGGGTACTTCAGCGGCTTGTCGTCGCCCTCGGTCACCGAGATGATGACCACCTTCGCCGCCTCGCCCAGGTCGAACAGGGCGGGGCAGACCAGGTTGCCCACGTTCTCGATCATCAGCAGCGAGCGGTCGGCGGGCTGCAGCTCGCCCAGGGCGCGCTTGATCATGCCGGCGTCCAGGTGGCAGCCGTGGCCCGTGTTCACCTGGATGACCGGCGCGCCCGCCGCGGCGATGCGGTCGGCGTCGCGCAGCGTCTGCTGGTCGCCCTCGATGACCGCCACCGGCGCCTCGCCGCCCAGGTCGCGGATGGTGCGCTCGAGCAGCGTCGTCTTGCCGGACCCGGGCGACGACACCAGGTTCAGCGCCAGGATGCCCTTGGCCTCGAACCAGCCCCGGTTGCGCTGGGCCAGCAGGTTGTTCTTCTGCAGCACGTCCACCTCGACCGCGACGGTGCGCGAGCCGGACCCGCGGTCATGATCGTGCTCGTGGTCATGATCATGGTCGTGCGGATGGTCGTGGTGGTGGTGATGGTCGTGGCCATGCCCGTGATGGTGATGATCATGATCATGATCATGATCATGGTGGTGATGGTTGTGGTCGTGGCCTTCGCCGGGCTTGCGGTACGTGACCGCGTCGTCGGGCTGGCTGCAGCCGCAGGTGTCGCACATGGCCGTTCCCTCCGGCGGGCCGGGGCCGCCCGCCCGTCAGTCCACGTTCAGGCAGCGGACGCGCAGCTCGCGCCCCTGCACGATGCGCAGCCCGCCCTCGCACGCGGGGCACAGGGCCACGACGAAGTCCACGTCGGTCTCGCGCTCGCAGCGCGGGCAGAACCCGCGGCCGGGGATCGCGTGGATGATCAGCTCGGCGCCGGCCGCCAGGCCGGTGCGCGCGGCGTCCCAGCAGAATCGCAGCGACTCGACCTCGATGCCCGCCAGGCCGCCCACCTCGACCTCGACCGTGTTGATCCGCGCGGCGCCCGCGGCCCGCGCCTGGTCGACGGCGATGTCGACGATGCTGCAGGCGATGGACATCTCGTGCACGGCGGTCTCCGATCGCAGGTTAGCAGGGCGGGGGGATGCTGCCAAGGGCCCCGCCGCCGATCAGCGCAGCTCCTCGAACACGCCCGCGTCGCGGTTCTTGCGCACGTTGTCCCAGGTGAAGCAGCGCCCGTTCATGGCGATGTACACGCCGTGGGGCAGGCTCTGGGCGAAGGCCAGGGCGCTGCCCAGGTTGAACAGCCCGTCGCTCGAGCCGAAGGCGTAGGGGATCATGGCGCCCGTCAGCACGATGGTGCGGTCGGTGATCTCGGGGCCGAGCAGGCGCGCCGTCTGCTCCATGGTGTCGGTGCCGTGGGTGACGACGATGCGCTCGTGGGGGCACTTGCGGCATTGGGACAGGATGACCTGCCGGTCGTCGTCGTCCATGTCCAGGCTGTCGATCATCATCAGCGTGCGGACTTCGACGTCCAGCAGGCTGCGTCCCAGCTTCAGCATCTCGCGGATGTGCGTGTCCTTGAAGAACAGCTGGCCGGTGCGCTCGTCGTATTCCTTGTCGAAGGTGCCGCCGGTCACGAAGAGGCGGATCATGGTGCTCATGGTTCCTCCGCGGGCCGCATCACGATGACCCGCCGGTCGCCGGCCAGGGCCGGATGTCGAAAGATCTGAAGGGTCAGGGGCCGGTCGCCGTCGATCCCGGCGGCCCGCACCACGCCGTCGTCATCGTCGGCCGGAAGCGGCCGGCCGGCGTCCAGCAGGGCGTCGAAGGCTCCCGGCACGTCGTCGCGGCCCAGGCGGGCGATGACGGCGCCGATGGCCGCGGCATCGACCCGGTCGCGGCCCTGGTTCACCAGCAGGCTCACCACGCGGTCGGTGTCCGACGCGATGTCCGCCCGCAGGCGGTCGCCGATGGCCAGGCTCCGCTCGGGCGCGACTCCCAGCCGGCCCAGCACCGCCCCGTAGGGCTTGCCCACCGGCCCGCCCAGGCCGCCGAACACGGCCTCGAAGTGGTCGAGCAGGGCGTGGTCCCGCAGGGTCTCGCGGGCGCTGTCGGTGGCGTCGCCGGTGGTCACGACCTGCCGGAAATCCTTGCCCAGCAACGGCAGGATGCGTTCGGCCCCGGGCAGGGCGCCGGAGCGGCCGGTCGCCGGGTCGAAGACCAGCAGCGTGCCCGCCATGTCCCAAAGCAGCGCGGAATGGCCGTTTCCAGGCGAAATTGCGCTTTCATAAGGACTTGGCATGACCTTGGCTTTCCGGTTGCGCGCGCGCGCCGACATCGGTTCAATGGCCCCTGGGGGGTCCGGGGACCGCGGCGGCCGGCGCCAGGGGAAGCGCCCGCCCGCGGATCCGCGGCACAAGCATAGGCGATCGCCCCCGATCATCCAACCTCAGGAGGGCTGAGCCATGAAGAGAATGATCCTGGCCGCCGCGCTCGGCGTGGCGCTCCTGGCCTGGACCGGTGCGGCGCTGGCCGGCAGCGATCTCGAGGACGAGCTCATCAAGGTCGGGCAGGACTACGCCATCGGCTACACCTCGCCCCTGGTGCAGGGCTTCGGGCCCAACCAGAACGCCAACCTGTTCCATACGGCGGCGATCCCGCGCACGGGCCTGGTGTTCGGCATCGGCGTCAAGGCGATGGGCACCTACCTGGCCGCCGAGGACCAGACCTTCCGCTCGGTCAAGACCAACGTCGACCTGGGCGAGTACTTCGGCGCCGGCTACGCCGGGCAGACCGGCACCGTCGTCATGGGCGGGCCGACGCTGTTCGGCGACACCGAGACCGACGGCACCATCGTCGGCTACGTCAACGGCGTGCAGGTCGTCAGCCAGAGCACCATCCCCGGCCTGGTCGACACCCGCTGGGTGCCCATGGCCACGCCCGAGGCCTACATCGGCGGCATCGCCGGGTTGAAGGTCATCGTGCGCTACATGCCCGAGATCAACAGCGACGTGGGCAAGGTCAAGTACTGGGGCTTCGGCGGGCAGTGGAACCTGAACTCGCTGGCGCCGACCCTGCCCGTCGACGTCATGATCGGCTACATGTCCCAGAAGTTCGAGGTGGGCACGCTGGTCGAGGCCGACGCCACCTCGCTGCACCTGGGTGTCAGCAAGAGCCTGCCGGCCCTGACGGTGTACGGCGGCTTCGCCAAGGAGAGCTCGTCCATGGACGTGGCCTACGTCGAGGAGTCGAGCGGGGCCTCGGTCGCCTTCTCGGTGGACGGCCGCCAGGAGACGCGCTTCACCCTGGGCGTGACCTTCGACTTCATCGCCAAGCTCAACGTCGAGATGGGCCACGGCGACCTGACCACCTATTCGGCCGGCCTGATGTTCGGCATGTAGGCCGCGGCGACCACGCGAACGAAAGGAACCGACCATGACCACGATGAACCGGAGCCTGGCTGCCCTGCTCGCCCTGGCTGCGCTGCTGGGCCTGCTGGCGGGCTGCGAAAGCGACAGCGTCGCGCCCCACGACGCCATCCCGGCCGTGACGGCCGACGACGCCGCGTACCAGGCGGGCGTGGTGGCCTACGCCGTCGGCCGCGTGGGTCCCTACGCGGTGGATGCGCCGGCCAAGGCGACCCACACCTTCACGGGCGAGTTCGGCCTGACCGGCACGGTCTTCGTCGAGTTCGCCGGCGGACAGTCGCACATGTACACGGCCGAGGGCGCGCCCCTGGTCTACACCACCGAGCTCGGCGGCCAGACCATGTTCGACATCGACCTGATGGGCACCGTGAACGTGCAGGCGCAGACCGTCACCCTGGTCGAGGGCAGCGGCGGCACCGTCACCTCGGGCGACTACGTGGTGGCCTTCACCACCACCGGCCTGGTGCTGGGGATGGGCTATCCCGACGGCGTGCTGATGGTCACCGCCGGCAGCCACAGCGGCGTCGTCACCTTCGACGGCACCAACGTGGCGACCATCGTCGTCGACGACAACGGCCAGACCTGGACCGTGAACCTCGACACCGGGGCCGTGACGCGGCCGTCGTAGGGCGCGCCCGCACCGATGGAACAAAACGAGGCGGAGCCCCGGAGGGCTCCGCCTTTTCACTCCGCTGGACCACGAACGCCGCTGCCCGGATGCGACGTTGCCGGCGACGGACACGGTCCGAGGACCGCGAGTCGCTGTCCGCTCCGGCATCTGGCCCGACACGACCTTGCGCTGCCCATGTCCAGGGGCCAGGGTGCCGTGTCCGGACAGGTCCGGGATCGTGGGGCTCCGCTTCCGCTCTGCCACGTTCCGTGTGTCACGTCCGGTGCTCGCCGGACGGAACGGTTCCCACGTGGCGCAAGGATGGGACAGCGGCCCCCGCGCGGCAACGACTATTTCGCGCGGCGCAGCGTCGGACCGCCGTCGCGCAGCAGCAGCGCCGTGAACACCAGCGCCGTGGCCGTCACGAACCGGGGCGTCACCGCCTCGCCCCGCAGCGCCACGCCCAGGGCGGCGGCGATGACCGGCTGCAGGAAGATGTACAGCGCCAGCCGCGTCGCGACCACGCGCTTGACCGCCCACATATTCAGGAAATAGGTGGCCACGGTCGCGCCCACCACCGCATAGGCCATGGCCGTCCACAGGCCGGCGTCGAAGGCGGCCGGGTCGATGCCGCCCAGGCTGCGCCCGCCCCAGGCCAGCATGCCCAGCGCGCCGAAGAAGAACACCACCGCCGTGGCGGCCAGGGGGTCATTGCGCGCCATCAATCGCCGCGACAGCACCAGGTAAACGGCGAAGCTGGCGGCGTTGGCCAGGGTCAGCAGGTCGCCCGCCAGGGTGGCCGAGTCGAAGCGGAATCGATCCGCCTGCAGCAGCACCGCCACGCCCGCCAGGCCGGCGATGAGCCCCAGCCCCTTGCGCACGGTCAGCGTCTCCTGGCGGGCCAGCACCGAGAAGACCAGGACGAACGTGGGGATCTGCGCACACAGCAGGGCCGAGTGGCCCACCGTGGTGCGGGCCAGGCCCTCCAGGAACAGGCCCTGGTTGAGCACGACGCCGAATTGGGCGGCGATGGCCAGGATGAACACATCGCGGCGCGGGGGCAGGCGGCGCCGGCCCGCCAGGGCGATGACCGCGACGATGGCGAACGCCGCGCTGCTGCGCAGCACCGCCCAGGCCGCCGGCGGCAGGACCGAGACGATGTCCTTGGAGACGAGGTAGTTGATGCCGAACAGCACCTGCACCGCCAGCAGCGAGGCACGCACGAGGGCAGGACGGGTTTCGGGAGCGTCGGTCATGGCCTCCTCGGCGCGGCGGCGGGACGGCGCCAACGATAAGCGGCGACCCTCCGCGGCGGGAGCGGAATCTCGCGAACGGCGTTTGGATTCGGCCGCGATTGACGCTACACTGGCGGCGCCGGCGCCGCGAGGGCGCGGGCCACGATCCCGAGGATGGGCCGATGAAGCTGCTGACCACGCTAGCCGTCCTGCTCGCCGCTGCCCCCGCCGCCGCCGGGCCCGCGATTCCCACCTCGCCGCCCGCGCGCCACGACCGGCCGGCCAGCGAGGTGGTCATCGAGGCGGGCATGGGCGCGCCGCTGGGCGACCTGGGCGCCCACTTCGAGACCGAGCCCCTGGGCTTCGGCGCGGGCAGCGGCCTGGAACTGGGCTTCCGCTGGCGCTGGTACGTCAACCGCTCGCTGTCGCTGTCACCGTCGTTCCACTTCACCGACTTCCACGGCTTCTCGGGACGCGATCCCGACTTCGGCGACTACCGCATCGATTGCTCGACCTACCGGTACACCCTCGAGCTGATGTGGCGCACGGCGCCGCCCGACGCCTCCCTGCGGCCGTTCGTGGCCGTGGGCGCGGGCCTGTTCCGCAACCGCGTGACGGGCTACACCAAGACCTTCGAACTGGCGTTCGACGAGTCGGTCAACACGCTGGGGCTGACCGCGCGCGCCGGCTTCGCGGTGTCCGAGCTCGAATTCAGCGTCGCCTACCACCTGAACCGCTTCAGCACGTGGCGCTACTTCGACACCGGCGAGGACCAGGCCTACGACTGGGACGTCATCGTCCTGCGCGGCGCCTGGGTGCTGCCTTTCGGCGACTGATGCCCGACCCGCCGCACGTGAACGACCGCCGGCCTGCATGGCCGGCGGTCGTTCTGCCGTCGGGATCGTTCGCGGGGACTAGAAGACGATCGGCTTGCCCGGCTGGCCCGGCGAACCCGGGTCCGGGGTGTAGGGGTCGCTGGGGTCCGAGTAGACGCCCTGGCGGCCGAGGGCGTCGACACCCGCCACGCGCACGCGGTGGCTGACGCCGACCTCGGCGGTCAGGGTGTAGGTGTTGGTCGCTACGCTGGCCACTTGCGTCCAGGCGCCGCCGTCCACCGAGTGCTCGACGATGTAGTGGTCGACGGCCGCGCCGGTCGTCGGAGCCGTCCACTGGTAAGCCACATCCATGGTCGTCTGGGCCTGGGCGGCGCCGGCCGCCAGGCTGATCCCGAGAACCAGGAGGGTGATGCGGAGGATGGGGGAAATCCTGTTCATGGTCTCCGGCTTTCGCTGCACCCGCTCGGCGGGTCGTTCCTTCGGCTTTCGGCCCCCGGGCAGGGCCCGCTGGCTTCCGTCGGGCTTCCCTAGGCAATCGGGGTGCCGCGCCGGGACGGATCGTGCGGTCTAAGGGAAACCCGTTGTGTACGCAAGGTCTCGCCGTGCCCGTCCGTGACCGGACCCGGCAGGAGATGCCGGATCCGCGAGGTCCGGCCTTGCAGGCTGCACGCGGCGCCCCGTTCCGGCGGTGTAGACTGCAACGCCAGGCCGCGGCACGTTGCACGAGGCACGATCGGGACGCCGGCGCCGCGGCCGGGCGCTCCGGGAAACAACCCGGGATCGCCGGCAATCCGCCCCTTGTCGCCCGGGTCGGCTTGCGCCACATTGGGGCGTTCCCGGGGGCGGGGCCGGGCCCCGGCCGGCCGCGCCCCGACCTGGCCGACCCGATCCGCCCGACCCGCCCACGGCGGCCCAAGGAGACCGGATGAACAAGCAAGTGCACGAGCTCTGGCCCGAGCTCGACTGGATCCAGGACACGGCCCTGCGCGAGGCGACGGCCCGCACGTGGGAGCTGGCCCTCGAGCGCAGCCCCCTGTCGGCCGAGGACCTGCAGACCATCCCGTTCACCCTGCTGGTGCCCGGCCTGAAGGTCAGCTTCATGGCCCACAAGCGCTGCGTGGTCCACGTGGCCCGCGACGCGGCCGTGAAGATGAACGCGTTCTTCGGCGCCGACCTGCCGGTGGACCTGGACGTGACCATCGCCGGGGCCATCCTGGCGGACGTGGGCAAGCTGCTCGAGTACGAGATCAAGGACGGCAAGAGCGGCACCAGCGCCATGGGGCGGTACGTGCGGCATCCTTTCAGCGGGGTGGGCCTGGCCATGGAGGCCGGCGTGCCGCCCGAGGTGCTGCACATCATCGCGGCGCACGCGGGCGAGGGCGACATGGTCAAGCGCTCGACCGAGGCCTACGTGGTGCACCACGCCGACTTCATGACCTTCCTGCCCTTCAAGAAGTAGGGGCGGAAAATTCCCTTTGCCGCGGGGCCGATCCGGTGTATCTAGGGGGTCCCGAGACGATGAGCGGCGGCGGCCCCCGGCGGGGGCGCCCCCACACGACGCCAGGAGGATCAGCGATGGCTGACAATACCGACAAGGTCGCAGGGAACGTCGACGGTTCCTTCTACGTGGACAGCAACTGCATCGACTGCGATCTGTGCCGCCAGACCGCTCCGGAGAACTTCACCCGGAACGAGGACGAGGGCTTCACCTACGTGTCGAAGCAGCCCGAGAACGAGGACGAGGAGCAGGCCTGCCGCGACGCCATGGAAGAGTGCCCGACCGAGGCCATCGGCGACGACGGTTAGCGGCCGACCGCGACCACAGGAAACCGCACACCGGCCCCCCTGCTGGCGGGGCCGGTGTTTTTGTGGAAACTTGTGGACGGTTGCCCGGTTTGAAGGCCCCGTACGACATCCATCGCCGGCCCCCCGGGGCCGGCGTTGTCCCCTGACCGGAGGATGAACCCCATGTTTTCCCTTCGCTTCGCCCGCGGCGGCCTGGTGCTGGCGGCGGCCCTGCTGGTCCTGGTTGCGGCGCCCGGGGCCGCCCCGGCGCAGATGGTGCAGAACGAGCTGCGCAGCTACGCCGACGTGGCCGAGACCGCGAGCCCCGCGGTCGTGAACATCTCCTCGGACAAGGTCGTCGACACCGCGGCGAACCATCCGTTCATGAACGATCCCTTCTTCCGCCGCTTCTTCGAGATGCCCAACGACGAGAACCACGGCGGCGGCTCCGGCGGCAACGAGCGCGTCGAGCGGTCGCTGGGCTCGGGCGTGGTGATCTCGGCCGACGGCTACATCATCACCAACAACCACGTGGTCGAGAACGCCGACAAGGTGAAGGTCACCTTCGAGGGCGACCGCGAGTACGACGCCGAGATCGTCGGCACCGACCCCCACACCGACGTGGCGCTGCTGAAGATCGACGCCAAGGGCCTGCCCTTCATCAAGGTGGCCGACAGCGACGCCCTGCGCGTGGGCGACCAGGTCATGGCCATCGGCAACCCCTTCGGCGTGGGCCAGACCGTGACCCTGGGCATCGTCAGCGCCCTGGGCCGCTCGATCGGGCTGATCGACTACGAGGACCTGATCCAGACCGACGCCTCCATCAACCCCGGCAACAGCGGCGGCGCCCTGGTGAACATGAAGGGCGAGCTGGTGGGCATGAACTCGGCCATCCTCAGCCGCAGCGGCGGTGCCGAGGGCATCGGGTTCGCCATCCCCAGCAACATGGCGACGCGCATCGCCCAGTCGCTGAAGACCGACGGCTCGGTGGTGCGGGCGTACCTGGGCGTGCTGCCCCAGGAGGTCGACCAGAACATGGCCGACTACTACGGCATGCAGAAGCCCCGGGGCGTCATCGTCACCCAGGTGAACGCCGACACGCCGGCCGAGAAGGCGGGCGTGAAGGAGGGCGACATCATCCTGGCGGTGGACGGCACCGAGATCCGCAATCCCAACATGCTGCGCAACGTGATCAGCATGTCCGACGTGGGCCACAAGGCGAAGCTCACGCTGCTGCGCGACGGCAAGGAGAAGGCCCTGGACGTGACCCTCGAGAAGTTCCCCGAGGACACCCGGGTCGCCCGCGCCAACCCGCACGGCGGGGGCAGCGAGGACACCTCGCTCGCGGGCGTGACGGTGCGCGAACTGAGCGACCGGGCCCGCTCGATGGCCAGCATCCCGGACAACGTCAGCGGCCTGCTGGTGATGTCGGTCGAGCCGACCTCCAACGCCGCTCGCGAGGGCCTCAGGCAGGGCGACGTCATCCAGGAGGTGTCGCGCCG
>Ga0116152_10002354_pt1 | contig 15435 bp, 9 predicted proteins | sample AD_UKC119_MetaG_FD_89894 | JGI IMG/M metagenome (GOLD analysis project Ga0116152, IMG submission 89894) | Active sludge microbial communities of municipal wastewater-treating anaerobic digesters from Hong Kong - AD_UKC119_MetaG | ecosystem: Engineered > Bioreactor > Anaerobic > Digestate... | reverse complement strand
GGGAAGTCGACCACCCGTCGTAGCGGTCCCGGCGCGACCGTCGCCGGGTCGAACACCACGACGTCGGCCGCCCGACCCCGGGCCAGCACCCCGCGGTCGGCCAGGCCGAACACGGCTGCCGGCTCGGCGGTCAGCTTGTGCACCGCCCGCTCGATCGGCATCACGCCACGGTCGCGGACCCAGTTCCCGAGCAGGTCGGTGCTGAAGCACGCGTCGCAGAGCTGGCTGACGTGCGCGCCGGAGTCGGCCAGCCCCAGCAGCACGCCGTCGCGGGGAAGCAGCCACTCGATGGCATCGGGGTCGTCGTTGGCCAGCACCGACCAGAACCGGGTGCGCAGGTCGTCCTCCAGCGACAGGTCGACCAGCACGTCGAGCGGCGAGCAGCCCCGCTCCACCGCGACGTCGAGCACGCCCCGGCCCACGAGCTCGGGGTGCCGGTCGGACTCCGCAACCGCGAGCGACGCGTAGTTGAACGGAATGAATCCCTCGCCGTCGAGGTCGCGTCGGGCCCGCTCGCGCCACTGCGGGTCGCGGTAGGCGGCCAGGCGCTCGTCGCGACCGCGGTCCATCAGCTCCCGGAACGAGTCGCGGGTGTTGAGGGTGAACGGCTCGGCCAGGTTCATCTGGAACACCAGCGGCCGGCACGACACCTGCGGCCACACGTCGACGCCGCGGGCCCGGGCCTCGTCGTGCTCGGCGATGACGCCCTCGTGGTAGGGGAGGCCCTTGATCGTCAGCAGCGCGGTCCAGGTGAACGGTCGGCCGATCTCCTGTTGGAGGTCGAAGACCTGCTGGTTGGTGAACACGCCGCCCGGCAGCATCGCCACGACGCCTCGACCCGCGTCGCGCAGCGGGGCCATCAGCGTCCGCAGCTCGTCCAGGTCGGCCCGACGGCTGGGCACGGGCCGGCCCCGGTCGCCGTTGTGGGTCGGCGACGCGCTGGTGGCGAAGCCGATCGCTCCCGCTGCGATCGCCTCGGCGACGGCGTCGCGCATCCGGGTCAGCTCGTCGGCGGTGGGGTCGCGCTCGTAGGCGTCGTCGCCCATCGCCCACAGCCGCAGCGCGGTGTGGCCGATGTAGCAGCCGAAGTTGAGCGCCGGGCTCCGCCGCTCGACCGCGTCGAGGTATTCGCCGAAGGTCTCGAACTCGTCCCAGGGCACCCCGACGGTCAGGGTGTCCAGGCTCATGTCCTCGACGTGCTGCAGCGTGCGGGCCAGCAGCCCGACGCCGTCAGCACCGATCGGAGCGATCGAGAACCCGCAGTTGCCGGCGACGACGGTGGTCACGCCGTGGTGCAGCGACGGGGTCAGGTCCGGGTCCCAGAACACCTGTGCGTCGTAGTGGGTGTGGACATCGACGAAGCCGGGGGTCACCACCCGATCGGTGGCGTCGATCGTCTCCACTCCGGTCGGTGCCGACACGTCGGTGCCGACCTCGGCGATCACCCCGTCGCGGACGAGCACGTCGGCGGGGAAGCCCGGCGATCCCGTTCCGTCGATGACCGTTCCACCCCTGATGACGACGTCGACCATGGGTCGGGTTCTACACGACCGTGCCGTTCAGTACTGGATGAGGGCCGAGGTCGGGATGACCGGTTCGGCGTTGAGCACCACGTCGGAGAACGGCTGGTTCCACCGCTCGTACTTGGGTCGGGCGGCTTCGCGCATGCGGGTGGTCGAGTGCACCGGGTCCTTGTCGAACTCGGGGATGACCTGCGTGCCGAACAGCTCGATCATCTCCAGGTTCTCCTCGTGGGTGACGCCCTCGGGCGGGAACCCGAACACCAGCTGGTCGACGCCGACCGACTGGTAGTTGTTCACCTGCTCGAGCACCTCTTCGGGGGTGCCGCACAGCATCCAGCCACCGGCGATCAGCTGGTCGAGCACCTCCTCGTCGGGGATGGAGAACGGCGGCTCCGGCCACACCGGTGCCCCCTCGCGCTTGGGCATCGTGTCGTGGTAGAGCGCGACCATCGAGTTCAGGTACCCCCGCCCTCGACTCAGAGCGATCTCGCGGGCCCGGGCCCGGTCGTTCAGGCAGATGACCGCGTTGGTCATCATGATGTTGTTGTTCTGGTACTGCCCGAGCGGCTCGGTGCAGGCCTCGGCGGCCTCCTTGTAGGCGTCGAGGCGGCCCTTCATGTCGAAGATCGGCTCGAAGTTGAACGCGATGGCGCCGAGTCCGAGCTCGCCGGCGCGGGCGAAGCTGGGCGGGTTGCCGCACGCCATCCAGATCGGCGGGTGGCCCTTGCCGTAGGGCTTGGGGAGGATGTTGTGCGGGTACGGCACCTCGAAGTGCTCGCCGTGGAACTCGTAGTCCTCCTGCTCCCACATCCGGGGGATCTCCGGCGCGACCTCCTCCCACTCCGCCTTGGTCGAGTTCTTGTCGAGGATGTTGAACGAGGCGATCTCGTGGCTCCCGGCGCCACGGCCGGTGCCCCACTCGAAGCGGTTGTTCGTGATGTGGTCCATCATCGCGGCGCGCTCGGCGGAGCGGACGGGGTGGTTGACCCGCGGCGAGATGTTCATGATCGCGGTGCCCATGTGGATCTGCTCGGTGGCATGGGCGACGTATCCGATGACCACCTCGGGGGCCGACAGGTGGCTGTACTCGGTCAGGGCGTGGTGCTCGCCGAACCAGACGTACTTCCAGTTGTGGCGATCCGCGTGGATGGCGAGCTCGATCTCGCGCATGAGAGCGGTGTGCTCGGACTCGCTGTCGTGGGCGGCCGGTCCGGGGACGTAGCCGTTGGAGAAGATGCCGAATTCCACGCTGGGGTCCCCCTGGGGTGAGCCGGATGTGCGTCCGTCGTCCCGTTCGAAACGAGAACGCGTTCCACTCTACGGACGCACCGGTCGAATCTCAAGCGATCGTTTGGAATCCGTCCGCGTCGGCGGGGCCGGACGCTCCGTCCTGCAGGAGCTGGAGCCCGACCCCGCTCGGCGGATCGTCAGATGCGCTCGATGACGGTGGCCGACGCCATGCCTCCGGCCGCGCACATGGCCACCGCGCCGACGGTCGCGTCGGTGCGGTCGAGCTCGTTGAGCATCGTGACGATCATGCGGGCGCCGGTGCAGCCGATCGGGTGGCCGAGCGAGCAGCCCGAGCCGTTCACGTTCACACGCTCCGGGTCGAGGCCCAGGGTCTGCACCGCGGCGACGGTCACCGACGCGAAGGCCTCGTTGATCTCCCACGAGTCGACATCGGAGATCGACACGCCCGCCTTGGCCAGGGCCTTGGGGATGGCGATCGACGGGGCGATGCCGGTCTCGGCCGGGCTCAGCGACGCGGAGGCCCAGCCCCGGATGCGGGCCAGCGGGGTGAGCCCGTGGGCCGCCGCGTACTCGCTCGACACCAGCACCAGTGCGGCCGCCGCGTCGTTGAGCCCGGAGGAGTTGCCGGCGGTGGTGGTGGCGCCCTCGTCGTCGGGGTTCAGCAGCGGCAGCGACGCCAGCTTCTCGAGGGTCGAGGTGCGACGCGGGTGCTCGTCGACCTCGAACCGCGAACCGTCGGGGAGGGCGACGGGGACGATCTCGTTCTTGAACCGACCCTCGTCGATGGCTCGCACCGCGTTCATGTGGGAGCGGTAGGCCCACTCGTCGGCCTGCTCGCGGCTGACGCCGGCCAGGCGGGCGGCGTTGTCGCCGACGCCCTTGGCGGTGTTGAACGGCGGGGCGTCGGGCGTCTCGAGGTTGGCGGCGGGCAGCCACGGCTCGCCGAACTTGGCGGTCGCTGGCGCCGTCGACATCGACTCGACGCCACCCGCGGCGCCGACGTCGATCATGCCCGCCGCGATGTTGGCGGCGATCCACTGGGTGCCGGCCATGCCCGAGGCGCACCAGCGCTGGGTCGCCACCGCGGGGACATTGGTGAGCCCGAGCTGGTTGGCGGCGTAGCGGCCGACGTTGCCGCCGCCCTGCATCGACTCGCCGAAGCCGATGTCCTCGAAGTCGCCGGCGTCGATGCCGGAGCGCTCGACGGCGGCGCCGAGGGCGACCTGGGCCAGGGTGTTGGCGTCCACGCCAGCCAGCGAACCCTTGTAGGCGGTGGCGATGGGCGTGCGGGCGGCGGAGACGATGACGATGTCGGTGGGCACGGTGGCGCTCCCGGGTTCGGTGGGCTCGATGGGTCGGTGATCCGATCCGGGGACCGGAGGGCCCGGGGTACGGGCCGTGGGACCAGATGGTGGCAGCCCGGCGGCGGTGCGTCGAACGGCGACGAGACGTCGCTGTCCCCGGCTCGTGAACGAGGTTCGTTGACTGTGACGTCGATCACCGCCAAGATGGGTCAGCTGTACATCGCGGCGGGGTCCGCGGTCAGAAGGGGAGCCAAGTGGGCGACAAGGCCGTCAAGCGGTTGTTCCTGTTCGCGTTCGCGGCGTTGGCGCTGGTGTTCAGCGCCTGCACACCGCCCGACACCGGAGGGGGTGGGTCGACCACGTCGAGCACGCTGCCTCCGACCGGCGAACCGGTGGCCATCGCCAGCGCGGCACCGACGATCGGCGACGCGCCGCTCACGGTCGACTTCGAGTCCTCGGGCTCCAGTCCCGGCACCGGGACCGGACTGACCTACTCGTGGGACTTCGGCGACGGCAGCCCGGCCGACTCCGGACCGACCGCGTCGCACACGTACTCCACCCCCGGCACCTACTCGGCCAAGCTCACCATGAGCAGCTCGGCGGGCACGTCGGTCTCGTCGCCGATCACGATCACGGCCAACGTCGACCCCAACCCCAAGTACTACGTCCGTCCCACGGGCGGCACCGGTAGCGGCTGCGGTCCCAAGCTCACCCCGTGCTCGACGATCACCCAGGCGTTGGCCAACGCCTCGGCCAACGGCATCCACAGCATCCGTGTTGCCGGAGGCTCCTACGCCGAGCCCCTGTCGATCCCGTCGGGCATGACGATCACTGGCGGCTACGAGCAGGACTTCTCCGACTTCGGCGCCGACCAGGTGTCGACGATCTACGGCACCGGCACGGCGATCCCGGTCACCTTCAACGGCGTGTCCAACTCGAGCATCAGCGGCGTCAGCATCCAGGGCGTGGCACGCACCAGCGGCGACGCGGTGGCCCTGCTCGTCACCGGAGGCTCGAGTGGCATCGCCATCGGTGACATCAACTCCCCGGTGACGCTCGTCGGCGGCGGCACCGGCCCCAACGCGACCGGCGTCCTCGTCACCGGTGGCTCGTTCGCCAAGGTCGAGAACGGCAACGTCAACAGCGGCACCCCGACCGGAGCCGGCTCCAGCGCCTACGGCGTCCGGGTCCTCGGCCTGTCGGTGGTCAACGTCACGCTCACCACCGTCACCGCTCAGCCCGGCGTGGCCGGTGTGAGCGCGTCGCCGGCCGTTCCGGGCCAGGCGGCATCGGGTTGCGGCGGCAACGGCGGCGGCAACGCCAGCGGTCCCAGCAGTCCCGGTGGTGGTGGTGGCGGCGGCGGCTGCGCCTCCTACGGCGGTGGCTCCGGCGGCACCGGCGGCGACTACTGGGACCCGGGCCAAGGTGGCAACAACGGCGCCGGTCCGGCGGCCGGCGGTGGCGGTGCCGGTGGCTGCGGGAGCTGGGCCGGCTGTGGTGACGGTGCGGATGGCGGCGGCGCCGGCGGCGTCGGCAACGCCGGGACGGCTGGCTCGGCGGGCAGCAACACGATCCTCGCCACCGACCTCTACACGCCCACGTCCGGCACCTCCGGTACGGCCGGCTCCGCAGGCAGCGGTGGCGGTGGCGGCGGTGGTGGCAAGTCAGCCAGTGCTTCCGGTGGCGGTGGCGGCGGTGGCGGCGCCGGTGGCAACGGCGGTGCAGCCGGCGTCCAGGCCGGCACCTCGGGCGGTGGCTCCTTCGGGATCTACGCCAGCGGCGCGACCGTCAACGTCAACTCGTCCGACGTGACCTCCTCGGCCGGTGGTGCCGGTGGCAACGGCGCTCCCGGCGGCCGTGGCGGCAACGGCGGCAACGGCGGCAACGGCGGATCCGACTCGTGCTGCCTCGCCGGCGGTGGCGGCGGTGGTGGTGGCGGCGGCGCCGGTGGCGGCGGTGCGGGTGCCGGTGGCGGTGCCGGTGGTCCGTCGATCGCGGTCCTGCACGTCGGCGTCGGAGCACTGACCAACACGGCGTCGAACCTGTACCGACCGATCTCCCCGGCAGCGGGCGGGACTGGCGGCGCAGCCGCCGCGGCAGCCACCTCGGGTCTCGGAGGCTTCGGCAACGACACCGGCGGCGACGGTGGCAGCGCGGCGGCCGGCAAGGTCGGCCCCGCCGGGCAGAACGGCCCTGCCGGTCAGCTGTTCCGCATCTGGAACAACGGCACGACCACCAGCTGACCCCGGCCACGACACGAACGCAACGACGAGACGACGCGAGAGGACGACATGGTGAAGGTGATGGCCCGACGACTCGCCCCGGCCGCCATGGCCCTGGCGATGCTCACCTCGGTCGTGGCATGCGCGCCGCCGACCTCGCCCGGGGGACCCACGCCCCAGGAGCAGTTCTGCACCATGTGGGACAAGGTGCAGGAGGCGCCGCCGACCCAGGACGAGGCCGTCCTGGTCAAGGACGACGTCGTGGCGATGGCCACCGACACCACCGTCACCGGCACCGACTGCACCGCTCCCAACGCCAAGGTCGCCCTCGACGGCGCCACCCTGGCCGAGGGTGAGGAGGTCCTCGAGAAGCAGGCTCCGAACGAGACGGCCAAGGTCGCCGCGGTCACCGGCGAGGAGATCTCCGCCGGCGAGCCGGTGCTCGACAACCTGACCGTCAGCGCCCTGTCGGCCGAGATCGGAACGTGGGGCATCCGGCTGCGGGGCAACGTCAACATCACCCTGTCGGGCGTCACGTCGACCATCGGTTTCGTCGGCACCCTCAGCGACCTGAACAACTGGTCGATCCAGCTCTCCTCCAGCAGCTTCACCATCCCCGGCATCACGGTCAGCCCTGTCACCTTCACCGGCACGCTGTCCATGAGCTACGGCGTGGCGTCGCTCGAGCTCACCGCCAACGCGTCGAGCGTCAAGGTCGGCGACGTCTCGGTCACCGGCGCCTCGTTGAAGGTGAAGGCGTCGGAGACCACCGGCGTGTCCGCCTCGATCGCCGGCACGATCAAGGTCGGTCCCAGCACCGCGAGCGGCACCGTCGACGTCGCCTTCGACCGGGCCGGCGCCATCGTGTCGGCCAAGGCCGACATCTCGGCCCATCTGGTCGGCAACATGGCCGGCGGCAAGAAGGTCGACCTCCAGGGCCAGCTCAAGATCGACGGCAACGCCCAGCAGACCTCGCTGTCGTTCAGTGCCAGCGGTCTGGTCGGTGACCTCCAGGTCAACCAGGCCAACGGCTCGTTGACGCTGGCGACCAACAAGGCCACCTTCACCGGCGTCCTCGACGTCCAGCAGGGCGCCAACGTCGTCCGCTTCAACGGCACGATCGTCTGGGACGGAATCACCGCCAGCACGCCGTACCTGCAGGTGGAGGGGGCCGGCGAGATCTCCGGAACCCTCGACGACGGATCGACCGCCTCGATCAAGGGAACGCTCCAGACGGTCGTCATCGGCGGCCAGATGCGCTCGGTGGTGACCGGGGCGATCCAGGTCGGCACCCTCAAGGCGAACGGCACGGCCATCGTCGAGACCAACGGCGCGACCACCACCCTGGAGATCGACGGTCAGCTCGCCGATGCCGGCTTCGCTGCCACCCTCGACGGCTACGTGCAGATCACCGACGGTCGGGCCGAGATCGTCGAGCTCAACGCCGCTGTCGACGGCCAGGTCCACCTCGGCGACGTCACGCTCAGCGCGGCGAACCTGCACATCGCCAGCCGGTACGGATCGACGCTGGACGTGTCCTTCGACGGTCGACTCGACGTCGGTAGCCGAGCCACGCTGACCGGTTCGATCGCGGCCCAGTTCGGGCCCAACGGCACCCTGCTGAGCCTGACCGGCCAGATGGGCGGATCGCTGCAGCTCGACACCTGGGGCATCGTCGACTTCAGCGGTGGCGTCGTCGCCAACCCCGAGCAGGTCACGCTGACCGGTTCCGGCGGCGTCCACCTCATCAACTTCCCGCTCGGCATCACCTTCAACGGGTCCTTCACCTCCCGCCTGGATCAGCCGACCTGGCAGCTCAACGGATCGGGACGGTTCCAGATCGGCTCGATCACCGTCGCCTCGGCACGGCTCAGCCTGTCGCAGACCGTCGGGATGAAGGCCACCCGTGCGGGCTTCTACCTGTCGATCATCGGCATCCCGACCTACCTCGAAGCCGACTTCTACCTGAAGTCGACCGGCGGGTGCGACAAGGTCATCCTCACCGGCGGCAGCTTCCTGGCCCGCCCGCTCGCTCGCCTGGCCCTTCCTGGAATCGTCGGCTGCCCGGTCGAGTGAGCTGATCCGACAGCGACGAGATCGGGCCGGGGTCAACGCCCCGGCCCGATCTCGGGCGTGGGCGAGCGGTCAGTGGTCGTTCCAGCCCGGGAGCGTCGGGCGCGGGCTCAGACCGGGAAGCCCTGGGTCTTGGCGCTGGCGACCACCCGTCGCCAGATCGAGTCCAGCCAGGTGGTCGAGCAGTCCTGGATCTGGAACTCGGGCAGGGACCAGCGATGCACGTCGAGGTCGGGGGTCCCGCCCAGGTCCAGCACGTCGGCCAGGTTGTTGGCCGCCGCGTCACGCGGGGCCAGCGGGGGCAGGTCCCAGGCCCACTCGATCATCTTCAACACCGATGTGTGGTCGTAGAGGTCGTGGGCGACGTGGCCCCGCTTGGCCAGCGGTGACGCGACCAGACACGGGACACGGAACCCGCGGAGGGCCGTGTTGGGATCGGCGTCGGGTCCTTCGGTCGGGACCACGTGGTCGTAGAAGCCGCCCCACTCGTCGAAGTTGACGACCAGCACCGTCCGCTCCCAGTTGGGGGAGCGGGTGACCGCCTCGTAGATCTCGTGGAGGAACGCGCACCCTGCCCGGATGTCGGACACCGGGTGGTAGTCCGCCGAGGTGCCGAACGGGGTGGGGATGAGGAAGCGTGGGTCGACGAAGCTGACGTTGGGGAGCCGACCGGCAGCCGCGTCCTGCTTGAACTGCTCGACGGTGCGGGTGATGAACAGGTGGCGCAGGCCGAGCAGCGCCGAGAACGGTGCGTCGGAGAAGTAGTAGCGGCCCTCCAGACCGGCGTCGGAGAGCCGGTCCCAGATGGTGGGCAGGGTCGAGATCTCCAACGTGTTGGTGACCCGATCGGTTCGCCCGCAGTGGGCGAAGAACCGGTTCGGGAAGGTCGGGCCGAGGGTGGCGGCGAAGTAGTTGTCACACACGGTCCACGCCGGCGCGGCCTCGCCCCAGAACAGGAGCTGGTCCGCCTCGAAGTACCCGATCGGGAACGTGTCGGGAGCGTCTCGGAGGAAGCCGTCGACGCGGCCGTCGTTGTACTGGATGCGCCCGGCGGTGACGCTGTGGCCGGGGTCCTCCATGTCGCACGCCGCGAACTCGGTGAGTCGGTGCGTGTCGTGGGCGACGCCGTCGCCGTCGAGGAACGTGAGTCCGGCCTGACGACCGTCGGCTCCGGGCAACCACCCCAGGAAGTGGTCGAAGGAGCGGTTCTCCATCATGACCACGACGATGTGGTCGAACCCGGCCTCGGCCGCGTTGCCACGACGGACGACCTCGCCGGGTTGGGGCGCGCAGGCCACCGCGGTCCCGCCGAGGGCGGCGACGCCCGCCAACGCCGCGGACCCCTGCAGGAACCGTCGCCTACCCACCGCCCCTTCGTCGACCGATGCCATCGCCCGGACCCCCTCCAGCCGTGCCGCGTCCCGCCGCGGACCTGACCCCACGGTACCAACCTCAGGTTGTCGGGGCCGGGGTGAGGGTCGGGACTTCAGCGGAAGAGGGAGAGCCGGTCTCCGGGGGCGCCGGGGACGATCCGCTCGGGGTCTCCACCGAGGACCGAGTCGACGACCTCGGCGAACACTCCTCGGACGTCGTTGGCGGTGCGGACGTCGCCGTCGTCCAGGTCGGCCAGCCCGGGCCAGTCGCCGTGGATCCCGCCTCTGACCCGGGTTCCTGCGACCAGGGCGACGCCGCCGCGGCCGTGATCGCAGCCGCCGGAGTCGTTCGTGGCGACCCGCCGGCCGAACTCGGAGACCGCCAGGACCGTGACGTCGGGGATCCCGGTGATCAGCGCGTCGATGGTGGCGTCGAGCGCGGCGGCTCGCGCCGCGAACGCACCATCGGTCGCCCCCAGGTCGTTGTGGTCGTCCCACCCGCCCAGGTTCAGCACAGCGACCTCGGTGCCGAGATCGGAGCCGAACAACTCGACCAGTTCGGCCACCCCTGGATCGGCCGACGCACCCCGCTCGTCCGCCCCGGGTTCACCCTCGGCGCCGTTGCCGGTCACGTAGCGCTCTGCCTCCGATCGTGGCGGGGCTGCGGGGTCGGCCCGGGGTGGCCGGTCGGTCACCTTCTCGAGAACGTCGAAGGCCGCGGCGGCCGACGCCCCGAGCGGTCCACCGTCGTCGAGCCACAGCGACCGCAGCGTCTCGATGCTCACTGCTGTGGCCGTGGTCGCCGCATCGGGGCGACCGCGCCGATCGCCGCGTCGGCCGCGACGTGCCGGCATCTCCGGGCCCAACGCCAGGTCCGGGATGGCGCGTGCCGCCACCACGTCGGGGGAGCCGGCCAGGATCGCCGGAACCTGCGGCTGACCCAGCGACACGCCCCGGAACGGAGCGACCGCCGATCCGGCGGTGGCGGCCAGGTGGCGACCGAGCCAACCCGAGGGCCCCTCGGTCGGTGCCCGTGAGGACGGATCGTCCGCGTGCTCGACCGCGAACTGGGCGTCGAAGTGGGAGCGGCTCGCGCCGGGGAGTCCGCACGCCGGCACGAAGGCGACGCCGCCGTCGGTGAACCGGGCCGCGGTGCGTGCCATCGATGGATGCAGTCCGAACCCGTCGCCGACGTCGACGGTCGAGTCGGCCGCGACGGCGAGGGGGCCTCGCAGCCGGTCGAGCTCGGAGTCGCCGGTGGGGCGCAGCAGGGACAGCCCGTCCATGCCGCCGCGCAGGAACAGGACGACGAGAGGAGCGCTGGACCGGGAAGACCGGTCAGAGGTCGAGGTGGACGTCATCGCAGTTGGAACTCCGGTGAGGCGAACAGGACGGCGCGGGCCGAGCGGGGCTCGGTGACCGGGGCGAGCGCCTCGGACAACCTGTCCGACGGGGCGATGCCGGTCACCGTCGTCACGAGCTCGTCGCCGACGAGCGGGGCGACCGCCGGATCGGCGCTCAACACGTCGAACCCTCCGGCGGCGGCGGAGGCGAGGTTCCAACGGCCGATGACCGCTCCGGGGCCGGACCACGCTCCGGCGACCTCGGGAAAGCCGTCGGGGGCCGGCCACCCCATCGGGACCTGGCCGAGCGACTGGAGGAGCCGCCCGATCGGCCGGAGCGCCGCCTGCCACGTGGCGGGATCGGGCACGGCGATGGTGCTGCCGAGCATCGCGGCGACCAGGTCGAGCGGTCGACGGAGCTTGGCGCCCGAACCGGTCGGCAACGATCGGTCGCCGGTGCCGACCAGTGCGCCGATCCGGCGGAGCACCGGGCCGATGTCGGTGTCGCCCTCGCGGTAGATGCCGGCCAGCTCGTCGACGATCTCGTCGTCGGGGGCCACGTCGTCGGCGACGAAGCGCCGCGCGAGCTTCCAGGTGATGTGCCGGCTGGTCGCCGGGTGCTGCGCCAGATGGCGCAGCAGGTCCTCGCCGTCCTGCTCGCCCGAACCCGCCGGGGTCCAACCCAGGACGTCGGCGCCGGCGGCCGGTCCGAGGTCGTGCCAGGCGGGTCGGAAGGCGAACCGGCGGGTGCCGCGCTCCAGGCTCCAGCCGCTCAGCACGTGGGCGACCGCCTTGACGTCGTCCTCGGAGTACGGAGCGTCCGCGTCGCGACCCGACACCGACCGGCCGTCGGATCCGATCAGACCGACGGTCTGCAGCTCGAGCAGCTCCCGGCCGTAGTTCTCGTTGGGGACGCGCCCGCCGTCGGCCCGGCTCGACGCGTTGTCGAGCGAGATCAGCATGGCTGCGCTGCGGGCCGACGAGACGAGCAGGTCGTCGAAGCGGCCGAGCGCCCCGTCGCTGAGGAGTCGGCGGTAGGCAGGGGTGAACAGGACCTCGGGGGCCAGGCTCGAGCTGACGTGCAGGTGGTCGGCCCAGAAGTCGGTCATCACCGCTCGGAGCTGCCCGGTCGACCACGCTCCAGCAGCCAGCGTCGAGGACACCAACGCGCCCAACGCTGCTCGCCGCGCCGCAGGACCACCTTCGGTGGGCACGTCCCCCGGATCCGTGGCCGAGAGGAGGGCCGCCACCTCGGGGCGCTCCGGGAGGGACGGGTCGAGCTGTTGGTCGAAGAAGGCCGTGGCGTCACCTCGCGCCAGCTCGATCAGTGCGACGGTGGGAGCGAACGCGAACCTTCGGGCCACCGCCACACCGTCGGGCAGGTCCGACGGTGCCGTCGTCGGTGACGCGCCCGGCCGGCCCGAGCCGGGGTGATCCCCCGCGCCTGCATCGGTCCCACCCGAGCAGGACGCGGTGCCGACCAGGCCGCACGCCGCGGCTGCGACCAGCACCTGTCGTCGGCTCAGGACCAGCTTGCTCATGGGTCGAATGTCGACCCCGGAGATGATCGTCCGAGCCGCGAGGTGTGAGGAGTGTGTGACGGTCGCGCTCGACGGGGTGGCCGGTAGGGTCCGCCCATGAGCGCGACCGACGCCGATGCCCTCGTCCTGTTCGGGATCACGGGCGATCTCGCCTACAAGAAGCTCTTCCCTGCGCTCTACGCGCTGGTCGAACAGGGGAGGTTGCGGGGCCCGGTGATCGGCGTGGCCAGCTCCGAGTGGACCCTGGCCCAACTCGAGGACCGCGTCCGCGGGTCGCTGGCCGAGTCGGGCCTCACCGTCGACGCCGCGGTGCTGGCGGATCTGCTGGGACGCCTCGACTACATCTCGGGTGACTACCGCTCCGAGGACACCTTCGACCGCCTGCGCTCAGCGCTCGGATCGGCGCGACTTCCTGTGTGCTATCTGGCGATCCCGCCGTCGATGTTCGAGACCGTCACCGAGGGCCTCGCTCGCATAGGGGTCACCGACACCGCCCGGGTCGTGCTGGAGAAGCCGTTCGGCCGGGACCTGGAGTCGGCGGAGGAGCTGAACCGGATCGTGCTGGCGAGGCTGCCCGAGGACCGGGTGTTCCGCATAGACCACTTCGTCGGCAAGGAGCCGGTGCTCAACCTGCTGGTGTTCCGCTTCGCCAACTCGCTGCTGGAGCCGATCTGGAACCGACGCCACATCGAGCGGGTCGAGATCACCATGGCCGAGAGCTTCGACGTGCAGGGTCGCGGGGCGTTCTACGACACCGTCGGCGCGGTGCGCGACGTCGTGCAGAACCACCTCCTGCACATGCTCTGCCTGCTCGCCATGGAACCGCCGGTGTCCGAGGACGCGGACGCGCTCCGGGACGAGTACACCAAGGTGCTGCGCGCCACCCGTGTCGCGGATCCGGGTCGCGTCGTGAGGGGCCAGTACGACGGCTACCGGGCCGAGTCGGGCGTGGCGGCCGACTCCGACACCGAGACCTTCGTGGCGCTGCCACTCGAGATCGACAACTGGCGGTGGGCCGGGGTGCCGTTCCTGATCCGGGCCGGCAAGTCGCTCCCGGTGACTGCGACCGAGGCGGTGGTGACCCTGCGCGAGCCGCCGCGGCCGCTGTTCGCCGGTCCGGTCGACGACCCCGAGCCCAACCGGTTCCGATTCCGTCTGGGGCCCGACTCGTTCCTGCGCATCGAGATGCAGGCCAAGGTCCCCGGCGACGAGATGTCGAGCCGCACCGTCGATCTGGACGTCGATGAGCGGCACGCGTTCTCGGGTGCCCCGGCCTACGAGCGCCTCATCGGTGACGTGATCGAGGGTGACTCCCGGCTGTTCGCCCGCCAGGACACCGTGGAGGAGGCGTGGCGGGTCGTCCAGCCGCTGCTGTCGGACCGTCCGCCCGTCATCGCCTACGACCCAGGGACGTGGGGCCCGGCCGCGGCGAGCGACCTGGTCCCCGACGACCACGACTGGATGCCCTGCGCCTGACGGCCCGGGTGGTCCCCAGGTTGGCGAGGCCGGCGGGCCTCGAGGCTCCGGTGGGGCCCGCTACTTCTTGAGCGGGCGGAGCTGCTCGCGGAGGGCGTCGAACTGGCCGACGATCCACCCGACGAGCGGCTCGGCGCTCACCGAGTGGCCCTGGACGTACTGGTCGAGGTCGACCAGGTGGTAGGTCTTGGCGTTCACGGTGTTGAGCTGGTGGTTGATGCGCACCTCACCGGCGACGGGAAGCTTGAACAGGTTGGCCAGGTCGGTCTTCCACATGGTGGCCAGGTCGTCGGGGTCCGACACCTTGTTGCGCATCTCGGCCAGGAAGCCGATCGAGGTCTTGGACCCCATCGCCTGGGTCAGCGCCCCGGACCCGCTGCGGCGGTCGACCACCAGGTAGGCGGCCGACAGCACCGGATCGCCGGGCACCTTGAAGCCCATCTGCTGGCGGTCGGAGTGGGCGACGATGCGGAACGGCCGCCACCCCTGGTGCGACAGGCCGCGGATGATCTCTCCGCAGACGATCTCGTCTTTTGACTCGCGCAGCTCGGACTTGTGCGCGTAGTTCGCCATCGAGTTGAACAGGCCCACGGTCAGCTCCCGAATCGCATCTGGACGAATGTCTTCATGGTGTAGACGACCGACGCCAGGTGGCGCCGGAGGAGGTCGTGGTCGACCGACAGGTCCTCGGACACGTAGCGGTCGAGCTCGAGCAGCAGGTCGATCTGGGCGTACACGTACCCCGATGACAGATCCGCGTCGAAGCTCACGGTTCCCGGCTCCGGCGACACGATCATGGAGCTCTGGACCTCTTGGCGCAGCGCCTGGCCGACCTTGTTGAACTCCTTGACCCGTTGCCCGTAGCCGATGACGGCGTTGGCCCGGTGACCGATGATCTTGGCGGTGGCCACGTCGGGGGTCAGGTGCTCGAGCTGCACGGTCACCCGGGACTGGGTCTCGGGCTCCTCGAAGCGGAGCTGGTGCCCGGCGCCGGTCACGACCGGTTCGGCCGTGCCGGTCGTTGTCGTGGTCGTGACGACCGGTGCGGCGCCGGCGGTCTCGAGGTCGATCAGGACGAACCCGCAGTCGACCAGGGCGGTGATGACGCCGCCGAGGGTGGCTTCGTCGATCGAGGTGGCGAACTCGGTGTCCTTGTACAGCTCCCAGCTGCGCCCGACGAGCCCGATGAACTCGTCGTCGAGCTCCTGGTCGCTGAGGCCGCTCATCAGTGCGGCCGAGGCTCCCGTCGGGGCTGCCGATGCGCCCGCCGGTGTGGGTGTTGCCGCGGTCGGCTCGGCGGTCGTCGGTTCGGCGGGTGCGGATCCGGCC
>Ga0116152_10002353_pt1 | contig 15438 bp, 14 predicted proteins | sample AD_UKC119_MetaG_FD_89894 | JGI IMG/M metagenome (GOLD analysis project Ga0116152, IMG submission 89894) | Active sludge microbial communities of municipal wastewater-treating anaerobic digesters from Hong Kong - AD_UKC119_MetaG | ecosystem: Engineered > Bioreactor > Anaerobic > Digestate... | reverse complement strand
CGTCGAGCAGCACCAGCGAGCCGGATATCGCCTGGTGGCGCCGGACGGCCGCCTTGAGCTCGCGGTAGGCGGTGAACTGAAGGCGCTGGTCGATGCTGAGCGCCAGGTGATTGCCTGCGCGCGGGCTGCGGATGTTCTCGACGTCGTCGACGACCTGGCGCCGCCCGTCGCGCAACACCAGCTTGGCACCCGTCTCGCCGCGCAGCGCCTGGTCGAATGCCAGTTCCAGTCCTTCCTGGCCCATGTCGTCGACATCGGTAAAGCCCATCACGTGGCCAAAAACCTCGCCGGCCGGGTAGTAGCGCTTGTACTCGCGCTCGATATGCACTCCGTTTATGCCCTTCGCCTTTGCGACATCCATGACGTGCGCCGCTTCTGCCGGCGGCAGGCGGCGCTTCAGGTACACGAAGTGGCGCTGGCTGTATCGCGCCAGCTTGCCGCGCAGCTCTTCGGGGTCCAGCTCGAGCGCCTTTGCCAGCACCAGCAACTGCTCGATGTCTGTCCCCAGCACCCGCGGGTTCGCTGCGATCGAGTCGACCGGTGTGCTCAGCGCCAACACATCACCGCGCCGGTCCGTGATGAGACCGCGGTGCGCCGGCACTTCCACCTCGTCGAGGTAGCGATCGGCCCCCTCGGATTGCAGGAAGTCTTTCTCCAGGATCTGCTGGTCGACCGCCCGCCACACCAGTGAAGCGGCAGCCGCCAGGAACAGTGCCAGCACCGTGTAACGGCGGCCGACATAGCTCGGCAGCACCTTTTCCTCGCGCCGCACCTGGCGGGCACGTTTGTCGCGACGTGCCGCCATCTACTTCACCACCACGATCTGTTCGGCCGCCGGGACATGCATCTGCAACCGCTCACTGGCGATGTCCATGATCCGGCCCAGGGCGCCGCGCGTGGCCAGTTCGAGCTGCAGGCGACCCCATTCCATGTCGACCTGGTCACGCTCGGCACGCACCTGCTGCAGCTCGACAAACAGCGAACGTGACAGAAACTTCGCGTACACGACCGCGACACCGCTGCAGACCACAGCGACCATCAGGAACGACAGCCAGGCCAGCTGCACGCGGCTCATGCACTCACCTCGGCCACCCGCATCACCGCGCTGCGCGCACGCGGATTGTCGTGAAGCTCGATCGCCGAGGCGCGGATTGTCTTGCCGACGGGCTGCAGGCGTCCGCGTGTCTCGACGTGCCGGACCGGCAGACCCTTGGGCAGCCTCGGTCCCCGTGCGGCATCGCGCATGAAGCGCTTGACGATGCGGTCCTCCAGCGAGTGGAAGCTGATCACGACCAGACGCGCGCCCTGCGCCAATACCTCCAGCGAGCCTTCGAGGCACCGCTGCAGATCATCCAACTCGCGGTTGATGAAGATGCGGATCGCCTGAAAAGTGCGCGTCGCCGGATGCTTGCGCTTTTCCTTGATCGGGCAGGTCTGCGCCACCAGGTCGGCGAGGTCGCGGGTACCGGTGATCGGATTGTCCTGACGGCGCGCAACGATGGCGCGCGCGATGCGTCGCGAAAAGCGCTCCTCGCCATACTCGTAGATTACGGTGGCGATATCTTCCTCGTCGGCCTCGGCCAGCCATTGCGCAGCACTCTGGCCACGCGTCTGGTCCATGCGCATGTCCAGTGGACCGTCGTTCAGAAAGCTGAAGCCGCGAGCCGGATCATCGAGCTGCGGCGAAGACACACCGAGGTCCAGCAGCAGACCATCGATAAGGTGTACCAGGCCGCGATCGCCGACGACCGCAGGAATCTCGGCAAAGCTGCCGTGCGTGATCGAGAAGCGCGGGTCGTCACCAAAACGCGACTGTGCGATGCGCACCGCCTCGGCATCCTTGTCGAATGCCAGCAGGCGACCCCGTTCGCCGAGGGACTCGAGGATGCGCGCACTGTGGCCGCCGCGGCCGAAGGTACCATCTATATAGGTACCGTCCGGACGGATGCACAGCGCGTCGATCGCCTGGTCGAGCAGGACCGGGATGTGGGCGGCAATCGCCTGTGTCACAGCGTGAGCCCACCCAGCTGTTCGGACAGGCCGCCGGCATCCGACGCCACGTCGGCCAGCCAACGTTCGCGACTGCCATTCCAGGACTCCTCGTCCCAGATTTCGAGTTTGTTGACCTGCCCTACCAGCGACACCCGCTTCTCCAGGCCCGCATAGGTGCGCAGTTCGTTGGCGATCAGGATGCGCCCCTGACCATCGAGCTCCACCTCAGAGGCGTGGCCAAGCATCAGGCGCTTCATCGCCTGGCTGCGCGCATCGATCGCGGGCAACCCCGCCAACTGACGGGCCACGATCTGCCACTCGTTCTCGGGATACAGCCACAGGCACTTGTCGGTGACGAACGGATTCAGCGTGACCACCACCCGCGACGCGCAGCACTGCACCAGCGGCTCCCGGTGCTTGGCCGGAATCGCTATGCGCCCCTTGGCGTCGAGATTGAGTGTATTGACCCCCAAAAACACGGCTGTGCCGTCTCCTTATTAGGGTGGGTAATTCCCCCTTAATCCCCACAATTACCCACTTAAGATCCAATCTTAGGTCCCAAGCCCCACAGGGTCAAGCTCATTGGAAGAAAAAAATGCTTAAAGCTCAGTGACTTAGCGCGGAATCACGGAAACAGAGAAAGGACTAAAAAACAGGGGGCTAACTGCGCGACTTAAAGTGAAATATCAAGAAGGGGGGCCAAAACGGATCGCAAACGCGAATATTGTTCCCGTCAGGGGTCGAGGAATTGGTTTCGCGGCCGGGAAGCGGTGATACCGCCAGGCCGAAAAGAAGGCCGCGGGCCACCCCCGGGTGAAAAATGGAGTCGGCCGATAAGCCGGGTTCTGTCGAGGACGATCATTCATCTGGGACGCCCGTCACCGGGCGCCTCGTGCGACCTACCCGGAGACACCTGCGGGCCGCAGGCTGCCCGAAGGCGTGCCTCCCTATTTGGTCTTGCTCCAGAGGGGGTTTGCCGTGCCATCCACGTTACCGCGGACGCGGTGCGCTCTTACCGCACCATTTCACCCTTACCTGGCTGCGGGACTCGCCCACTGCCATCGGCGGTTTACTTTCTGTTGCACTTTCCGTCGACTCGCGCCGCCCAGGCGTTACCTGGCCTCTTGCCCTGCGGAGCCCGGACTTTCCTCCATCGCCTTGCGGCGACCGCGATCGTCTGGCCGACTCCGCCGTGCACCCTAGGGCAAGCGGACCCGGCAGGCAAGCGCCTCAGTCTTTCGTCATCTCCAGCGCACGCCGGTACAGCAGGTTTTTCTTCTCGCCACTGATCCTTGCCGCCAGGCCGGCGGCCTGTTTCACCGGCAACTCCTCCAGCAGGACACTCAGCAGGTCATCCACATCAATGGATCGCACATCACCACCCGCCTCGGCGCCGGCCAGCAACACGACGAACTCACCCTTGCGCTGGTTTTCGTCGGCCTCGACCCATTCCAACAACTCGGCCAGCGGAGCCGACCTGACCGTCTCATGCCGCTTGGTGAGTTCACGCGCCAGCACCGCGACACGCCGGCCACCGAATACCTCAACGAGGTCATGCAGGGATTCGAGGATACGGTGAGATGCCTCGTAAAAGACCAGGGTCGCGGTTTCGCGCAGCAGCGCCTCCAGGTGCGCCCTGCGCGCCTGCTGCCGGCGAGGCAGAAAACCCTCGAAGCGAAACCGGTCTGTCGGCAGGCCGGCAACACTCAGCGCCGCAACCAGCGCACTGGGGCCCGGCACCGGGATCACCGCGATCCCCTGTTCACGGCAGGCCCGCACCAACGGAAAACCGGGATCACTGATCAACGGCGTGCCGGCATCCGATACCAGCGCCAGTGATTCCCCGGCCTTGAGAAACCCGATGACCCTTTGGGTCGCATCGACCTCGTTGTGCTCGTGCAGGGACAACATCGGCTTGGCGATACCGAGGTGGTCAAGCAGGCGTCGGCTGTGGCGCGTATCCTCAGCCAGAATGCGATCGACGCCGCGCAGCACCTCGATTGCACGCAGCGTCACATCGTCCAGATTGCCGATCGGCGTGGCAACGACGTAAAGCCGCCCGGCCAGGTTTGACACCTCTCACCCCACCTTTGATACTCGACGTCCCATCCTGACCGCACCCGATGTTCCATGCAAGCGACCACCCTGCCACGTCTGCTCATCGTCCTGCTCTGGTTGCTCCTTGCCTACGGCTGCGGCCAGATGCCGGAGCGTCCATCGCAACCCGATGGTGATCCGGATGCAGTACGCGCGGCACAGTTGCTTGCCGCCGGCCAGTACCCGGCGGCGGCCGAACTCTATCGGCGGCTTGCTGCGGGCACGGCCGCCCCGGACCGGCGCGCTGGTTATCTGCTGGCGGCGGCCGAGGCGTCACGTGCGGGAAACGATTGGGATGGTGTTCGCCAGGCGCTCGAGCTGCTGACACCGATGAATCTGGTTGCAGACCAGGCACTGCAGCGCGACCTGCTGCGGAGCGAGATACAGCTGCAGGAGAGACGCCCCTCCGACGCACTGGCAACGCTGACGACACCAACTGCGCCAGGAGCCGATACCGCTTTGCGGATCCGTTATCACCGCAACATCGCCGAGGCCTACCGGCAGATGGGCAACCTGCTGGAGACCGCGAACGCACTGCAGGCGGTGGATGCGCTGCAGACGGATCGCGATGCACGCCTGGCGACCCAGACCGACATCCTGCGCACGCTGGCACTGCTCAACGAACTGGTGCTTAGCAATCTGCAGCCATCGCCGCCTGGCGTCGCCGGGGGCTGGATGCAGTTGGCGCTGCTGGTCAAAAAGCATGGCAGTGAACCCGATCAGCTCGCCCCCCTGTTGGCCGAGTGGCGCCAGCGTTTTCCACAGCATCCGGCCCTGCCGGAGCTGCTCGCGAACTACCAGCAATACCTTCAAAGCCAACTGCAGCGCGTCTCGGTGATTGCGGTCCTGCTGCCACAGTCGGGCGTGTTCGCCGAGGTCGCTGCGGCGATCCGTGACGGCATCGTGATCAGCCTCTTCCAACACACCGAAGGCAAGCGCCCGGAGCTGCGCTTCTACGATGCGACCGACCCTGCCGGGATCTGGCCCCTGTATTCCCGGGCAGTCGCCGAGGGTGCGGAGCTGGTGATTGGTCCTCTGCAGAAGGAGGCGGTCGCCCAGCTGGTTCGCGCAGGCGATCTCCCGGTGCCTGTACTCGCGCTCAACCAGGTCGAGGTCGACACCACGCTGCCGGCGAATCTGTTCATGTATTCACTGTCGCCCGAAGACGAGGCGCGCCAGGCGGCTGAGCGGGCCTGGCTCGATGGTCACCGCAGACCGTTGATCCTGGCGCCGCAGGACAGCTGGGGTGAGCGGCTGGCATCCGCCTTCGATCAACGCACCCGCACCCTTGGCGGCAGCGTGGCCGGTATCGGGCGCTACGACGACAACAGCCACGACTATTCCGACACGATCACCGCGGCGCTGCACATCGATCAGAGCGAGGCGCGGCGGCGCCAGATCGAGGGCTGGCTGGGCCGTCGGGTCGAGTTCGAGCCGCACCGGCGCGACGACGTGGATGCGGTATTCATCGCCGCACGTCCGGTGCAGGCACAGGGCATCCGGCCGCAACTGCAGTTCCATCACGCCGGCGACCTGCCGGTCTATGCCACGTCACACGCATGGAGCGGACAGCTTTCAGCAAACCAGCTGGAGGACATGCGGGGCATCATGTTGGCCGATATTCCCTGGCTGCTGTCCAACAGCACCGGCGACCTGGACACACGCGCAACGATCGTACAAAGCCTGCCGAAGAGCGGCTCCGCCTACGCACGTCTCTACGCAATGGGAATGGACGCATTGCGTCTCGTTCCCCACCTGCGGCGCCTCCAGAGCAGTCGCTACGAGTCACTGGACGGCAGTACGGGCAATCTCTATATGGACGAAGCCAACCAGATCCACCGCCAGCTGATCTGGGTACTGCTCGACGAGCAACCGCGCATCCTCGGTTACGCACCACGTCTCGACCTGCAATCAGCCGAAGAACCGACCGTACCCGCCGCACCGGAGGTCTCGAACCAAGTTCCTGCCTCCTGATGGGCAGTACGCTGGATATTGGGCGTGACGCCGAATCGCGCGCCGAGGCACTGCTGCGGCGCAATGGCCTGCAGCTGGTCGCACGCAACTACCGCTGCCGCGGCGGTGAGATCGATCTGATCATGCGCGACGCACAGCACCTGGTGTTTATCGAGGTACGCCAGCGTGGCAGCGTACGGTTCGGCGGCGCCCTGTCCAGCATCGACGCGAAAAAACAGCGACGGGTGGTCCACGCAGCCCAACACTACCTGATGTCCAGCGGATGGCAGGGACCGTGCCGCTTCGACGTCGTCGGCTTCGACGGCCCGCAACAGCAGGGACAATGGATTCGCGATGCATTCACCGCGTGACATCGACCGACAGGTGCGGTCGTGCGACACTTGCGCCAATTGACCACGGCAGTGACGCAGCATTGTGGATCCGATCGAACGCATCAACACCCTGTTTGACGACAACGCGCGCCTGACCAGCAGTGCAGCCGAGATCCAGGCCGCACCGATTGCGATGGCCGCACAATGTATCGTCAACTGCCTTCTCGGTGGCGGCAAGGTGCTGAGCTGCGGCAATGGCAGCTCGGCGGCCGATGCCCAGTATTTCGCCGCACAGATGCAGCACCGCTATGAACGTGAGCGCCCCGGCCTGCCGGCGATTGCCTTGAACTCCGACGCCGCGATTCTCACCGCGATCGCGGTGGATGAAGGTTTCAGCGCCATTTTCGCCAAGCAGGTCGGTGCCCTGGGACATCCGGGCGATGTGCTGTTGACGATGAGCATCAATGGCACTGCCGAGAACATGGTGGCCGCATTAGACGCCGCAGCCGACCGCCAGATGCGAGTAATTGCACTGACCGGGCGTGACGGCGGAGATGTGGCACTGAAACTGCGGACCAACGATATCGAGATCCGCACGCCGGCGGTCGATGCCGCGCGAATCCTCGAAAATCACCGGCTGGTGATTCACTGTCTGTGCGATCTGATCGATCTTCAACTGATGGGTGGTTAGAACATGATGAAACCTAATGCTCTGGCGACAAGAGCGATCATTCTCGGGTTGTTGGCGCTGATGCTGGGAGGCTGCGGTGCCGTGGTCATCGGTGGCGCCGTGGCTACCGCGAATGTGGCACACGACCGCCGTACCGCCGGCACCTTGGTCGAGGACCAGAAGATCCTCCTCGAAGCCATCAGTATGCGCGACGCCGACGATGCTCTGAAGAAACAGGCAAACGTCGGCATCGATGTGTTCAATCTGCAGGTACTGCTGACCGGCCAGGCAGAAAACTTCGAGGTCGTTGAGGCGTTCCGCCAACGGGTGGCTGGTATCCAGCGTGTGCGCGCGGTGTTCAACGAAGTGACCGTCGGCGCGGAATCCACCTGGAGCGAGGCCACTGCCGACGCCTACCTGACGGCAAGAGTCAAGGTTGCGCTGTTCAACGTCAAGATCGATGGATTCGATCCGACCCGGGTGACAGTCACCAGTTCGCAGGGCAGCGTCTACCTGATGGGGCTGCTGACCCCGACCGAGGCCGACGCCGTCACCGAGGAGGTACGCTTTGTCAGTGGGGTAAAGCGGGTGGTGAAGCTGTTTGAATATATCGACCGCTGAACCCGAACAGGCACCGGCACTGCCACCTGCGCTGCAGCGCGAACTCGCTGCTGTGTTTGCCGGACCGGATCTGCTCACCGGCGCGAGCGACTGCTGGGTGTACGGCTACGACAACAGCCGCCAGCATGCCCTCCCACAGGCGGTGTGTTTCGCGCGCGATACCGCGCAGATCGCCGAACTGGTGCGTCTGTGCCGCGGTAACGGCGTCCCGCTGATCGCACGCGGACGCGGCACCGGCACCACCGGGGCCACAGTGCCCCTGCGCGGCGGCATCGTGCTATCGATGGAGCGTTTGCGCAGCGAGTTGTCGATCGACCCAGCCAACCGGACAGCACGGGTATCGCCCGGTTACACCAACCAGGAACTGCAGGATGCTGCAGCTCAGCACGGCTTCTTCTGGCCGCCCGACCCGACCAGTGCTGCGGTCTGCACGATCGGCGGCAACCTCGCTTACAACTCCGCCGGACCGCGCGCCGTCAAGTACGGGACCCCCCGCGAGAATACCCTGGGGCTGCGCGCGGTCACCGGGCGCGGTGACCTGCTCAAGACCGGGGTCAGCACCACCAAGGGTGTCGTCGGCTATGATCTGACACGCCTGCTGATCGGCTCCGAGGGAACGCTGGCGATCATCACCGAAGCCACGCTGAAACTGACACCCCTGGCGGAGACCAGGCGCACGCTGCAGGCTGTCTATCGTGACATCCACGCAGCAGCAGCCGCGGTGTCGCGGATCATGGCACAGCCGGTGACACCCTGTGCGCTGGAGTTCATGGACGGTACCGCCATTGACATGGTGCGCGATTATTCGGACCTGGGGCTGCCGAAAGATGCACGCGCCCTGCTGATGATCGAGGTCGACGGCCCCCTCGCCGGGATCGATGCCAGCGTCGCCCAGGTTTCGGCAGCGGCACGCGGAGCCGGCTGCATCCAGGTCGACATGGCGCAGACCGACGAAGAGGTCGCGCGCCTGTGGCGCACGCGCAAGGCACTGTCGCCGGCGTTACGCAACGTCGCACCAAGAAAGATCAACGAGGACGTGGTGGTTCCGGTGTCGCAGATACCTGCACTGATCGGCGGCCTCGAACAACTGGCTGCACGATTTGGCATCAAGATCGTCAACTTCGGCCACGCCGGCAATGGCAACATCCACGTCAATCTCTTGATCGACCCCGACGACCCGGCGCAGATGGCGGCGGCCGACGCCTGCCTGGATGCGGTGTTCGATCTGGTGCTGTCGCTGGACGGCACGCTGTCGGGCGAGCACGGTATCGGCTGGGTCAAACGCGCCTTCGTGGGCCGCGAACTCGACAGCGTCAGCCTGGAAATGATGGCGGCGATCAAGCGCCAATTCGACCCGGACAACATCCTCAACCCGGGAGTCGGGTTCCCCGAGCCCTGAGTTATCATTGAAAGAATTTAATTCCGTGATCGCCGGGGTGCGGCGGAAGCTCCATAAAAAATCAGTGCATGCGGCCGATGTTGCCGTTCAGAGATTTGATCTTAAGGAAATGTTTATGACGACACTGGCGCGCCTTTGGATATTGCCGCTCACTCTGTTTCCCGGTCTGCTTTGGGCCGCCGGCAGTGGCGGCCAGCCGCTGGATCTGACGCAGCACTGGGTGGGCTACACCGCAATCGCGATCTTTGCGGTGTCCTACCTGTTGGTGATGGCCGAAGAGTTCACCCACCTGCGCAAATCCAAGCCGGTGATCCTGGCCGCGGGCATCATCTGGGCACTGATCGCGATCGTTTACCAGACGAACGGCGTCGATCACGCCGCCGAGCAGGCGGTGCGCCACAACCTGCTCGAATACGCCGAGCTCATGCTGTTCCTGCTGGTCGCGATGACCTACATCAACGCGATGGACGAGCGCAACGTGTTCGAGGCGCTGCGCTCATGGCTGGTGAAGAAAGGATTCGGCTTCCGCCAGCTGTTCTGGATCACCGGCCTGCTCGCGTTCCTGATCTCGCCGGTCGCCGACAACCTCACCACCGCCCTGCTGATGTGTGCGGTCGTGTTGGCGGTCGGCGGCGACAACACCAGGTTCGTGCTGACCGCATGCATCAACATCGTGGTGGCCGCCAATGCGGGCGGCGCGTTCAGCCCGTTCGGTGACATCACGACCCTGATGGTATGGCAGAAACAGGTCCAGACCCCGCAGGGGATGGTCGACTTCTGGGCCTTCTTCGCCCTGTTCCTGCCCTCGCTGGTCAACTGGCTGGTACCTGCGGCCATCATGTCGCTGACCGTGCCCAACGAGAAGCCCCACGCCGGCGGCAACTCGGTGAAGATGCGGCGCGGCGCCAAGCGCATCATCTTCCTGTTTCTGCTGACCATTGCGACAGCAGTCGGCTACCACAACTTCATGCACATGCCGCCCGTCATCGGGATGCTGACCGGCCTGGCCTACCTGCAGTTCTTCGGCTATTTCCTCAAGAAGACCCATAAACGCGGCGAGCCGCTGACCGACGAGGAGCAGTTCGGTGATCCGGTTGCCTTCGACATCTTCAACAAGGTGGCACGCGCGGAGTGGGACACACTGCTGTTCTTCTATGGCGTCGTACTGTGTGTCGGCGGCCTGGGCTTCATCGGTTATCTGGCGATGGCATCAGAACTGATGTATGTCGACTGGGGCGCGACCAATGCCAACATCGCCGTGGGACTGCTCTCGGCGATCGTCGACAACATCCCGGTGATGTTCGCGGTACTGACGATGATGCCAGACATGTCGATGGGCCAGTGGTTGCTGGTCACCCTGACCGCCGGCGTCGGCGGCTCGCTGTTGTCGATCGGATCGGCGGCGGGCGTCGCGCTGATGGGGCAGGCCCGCGGCAAGTACACCTTTTTCGGTCATCTGAAATGGGCCCCGGTGATCGCGCTGGGTTACGGAGCGAGTATCGCCACGCATCTCTGGCTGAACGCCCACCTGTTCTGACCACACGGGGACGCGCGCTGCCGCGCGTCCCGACATATCGCGACCAGGGAACCTGTCGGACTTATGCGGTCATGGCGCCGAGGCCATTCGTTCCATCAATCCGCTTCGTCTGCGGCCAGCTTCTCGACCTTCTCCATGACCATCGCCTCAAGACCTTTCTTGTAGGTGGCGACCTTGTCCAGAATCGTCGGGTCGGCGACCCCGAGAATCTGCGCGGCCAGGATGGCGGCGTTCTTCGCGCCGTTGATTGCTACAGTCGCGACCGGGACACCGGCCGGCATCTGCACGATCGACAGCAGCGAGTCCTGGCCGCTGAGCGCTGAGCTCTTGACGGGCACACCGATCACCGGCAACTCGGTGATAGCCGCCGCCATACCGGGCAGATGTGCCGCCCCCCCCGCCCCGGCGATGATCACTCGCACACCGCGTTGGCGAGCGGACGAGGCGTAGTCGAACAGGCGCGTCGGCGTGCGATGTGCCGAGACAATCGTCATCTCGTAGGCCACGCCAAACTCGCGCAGCATCGTCGCAGCATCCTGCATGACAGGCAGATCGGAATCGCTGCCCATGATGATACCTACCAAGGCGTCCGTCATAGCTTCTTGTCCCCCAAAATCCTGATCAGTGTCTTGACCCGGCGGGCCTTCGCGCACGCCGCCTCGACCGTCTCGTCGATGACCGTGACATGCCCCATCTTGCGCCCCGGCTTGGTGACCGCCTTGCCATAGACGTGCACGCATACCCCGGAAATCGCCAGCACCGCAGCCAGCCCGGCGATCACCGGCCGGCCCTCATAGCCGGGTTCACCCAGCAGGTTCACCATCGTGGCCGGTGACAGCTGCCGGGTTTCACCCAGCGGCAGGCCGAGAATGGCGCGCAGGTGCTGCTCGAACTGGTCGGTCACGCAGGCCTCGATCGTGTGATGCCCGGAGTTGTGCGTGCGAGGGGCCACCTCGTTGACCAGGAGTTCACCGTCAGCGGTGAGAAACAACTCGATCCCGAACACCCCCACGCCCTGCATGGCCTCGACGGTGCGCACGGCGAGTGCCTCGGCGCGGCGCGCCGTCTCGGCCGGCACATTGGCCGGTGCCAGCAGGAAATCGAGGACATTGTCACGTTCATGAAAACGCATCTCCACCGTCGGGTAGGCCCTGCACTCGCCGCCGACATTGCGCGCGACCATCACCGCCAGTTCCTTCTCGGCGTCGATGAAACGTTCGATGTAGCTCGGCACCGGCAGATGACCGGCAAATGCGCCGGCATCAGGCATCACCACCACGCCACGCCCGTCATAACCACCGCGCCGCGCCTTCTGCACCAGCGGATAACCGAATGCGGCGCAGGCCCGCGCATCAGGTTCGGGCATATCGATGAACTCGGAGGTCGGAATCCCGGCGTCGCGCAGGAACACCTTCTGGCGGTACTTGTCCTGAATGGTGGCGAGCAGTGCCGGCCGCGGATAGATGCGATGCCCTTCTGCTTCGAGTGCAATCAGGGTCTCGGTGTCGATGTCTTCGAGTTCGAATGTGACGATGTCGCAGGATTCCGCCAGTTCCCGGAGCTTGCCCGGGTCGCTGTAGTCGCCAACGATCTGGTGTCCGGCCACCTGGCCTGCGGGCGAGCCCTGCAAGGGATCGAGCACCACGCAGGTGCAGCCGAGACGCTTGGCCGCCTTGACCATCATGCGCCCGAGTTGCCCGCCGCCGATCAGACCGATGCGGGCAACGGGATAGGGATACACATCTTCCATCGACGCCGCCGAAACAAAAAAAGAAACCGTGGGGCCGCACCATGATGCTTCCCCGATTGGGCCACCACCTGACCGCCACGACCGCAGTGTGCAACACCCCTCGCGACCCTGCCCGGACTCGGCGGCAGCGGCGATCACCGTTGCGCGACCGGCCGTTGCCGGACGGGCCTGCGCGAAAGCGCGCAAGGATAACGCGGATTTCTGCCGCGTGCCGACAATTGATTGTGAATCTCCATGTTTTTCAGGTCTTTAACTATATTGACGACGAATCAGGCAGCGCGCCGACCGCAACAATTGACACAGCGCAACTGCCGTCCAACGCACCTCGCGGCCGGGCGGTGATTTGGGGCCGCTGTGATATAGTCGCGCGCAGCATTAAATTAGGAATTGCTGAATAAGGCATACAGGGGGCAGACGCGGCCACTTCAACCGCGTCCCTGCCTTGTTCCGACGGTTCCTCATCGCTAACCAAGACAGAACGTCAAGATCCAGGGGGGACAGCATGTCCAAACAACATCCCGTCGTTGCGGTTACCGGTTCGTCCGGTGCCGGTACCACCACCGTCAAACGCGCTTTTGAGCACATCTTCATCCGCGAGGGCATCAACGCCGCAGTGGTCGAGGGCGACAGCTTCCACCGCTACGAGCGCGGTGAGATGAAAGTCAAGATGACCGAAGAGGGCCTGAGCCACTTCGGTCCGGAGGCAAACCGTTTCGACAAGCTCGAGGAGCTGTTCAAGACCTACGGCGAGACCGGTGCGGGCGAGAAGCGTTACTACCTGCACAACCAGGACGAGGCCAACGAGCACAACGCACGTCTGGGTACCGACAAGAAATCGGGCGAGTTCACACCCTGGGAACCCATCCCCGAGGGTACTGATCTGCTGTTCTACGAGGGGCTGCACGGCCTTGCGGTTACGGAACAGAACAATGTGGCCGCCCATGTGGATCTTGGCATTGGCGTGGTGCCGATCGTCAACCTCGAATGGATCCAGAAGATCCACCGTGACAGTGCCGAGCGCGGTTACTCGCCGGAGGCGATCGTGGAAAACATCATGCGTCGCATGCCGGACTACATCAATCACATCACCCCGCAGTTCTCGCGCACCGACATCAACTTCCAGCGCGTGTCGTTGGTGGACACGTCGAACCCGTTCATCGCGCGCGACATCCCGACGCCGGACGAGAGCTTCGTGGTCATCCGCTTCGCCAACCCGAAGAAGTTCAGTACCGACTTCCCCTACCTGCTGTCGATGATCAACGGCTCGTTCATGTCGCGCCGTAACAGCATCGTAGTGCCAGGCGGCAAGATGGGCTTCGCAATGGAAGTCATCTTCGGCCCGATCATCGACCAGATGATGGACGAGCGCGGCCTCTGAGCCGCTGGTGGTGGCGGCCCGACCGCCACCACCCGATTTCCCCGTGCGTACCTTTACCAGCATCCACAGCAGCGGCGCCGACTGGCGCGAAAACTGTGACCAGGTGCTGGCCGGGCTGCAGGGTGCGCCGCACGGAGAGCTCGCCTTTGTGTACCTGGCCGATGAGCTGGCCGGCGATACCGACCGGATCGTCGATTACCTGCGCACCGGCAGCGGTATCGCGCACTGGGTCGGGTGCACAGGCATGGGGCTGTGCAGCAGCGGCCGCGAGACCTATGAATTGCCCGCACTCGCGGTCCTGGCCACACCCTTTTGTGGCGACGATTTCCGCATCATCCCTGGGTTCGATACCGATCCGCTCGAATGGCTCGAAGCCAGTCGGGGCTGGCGCGAGAGTAACCTCGCATCGGTCGCGGTGGTGCACGGTGACCCCACGTGTACGGTGCTGCCGGAACTGCTGGTCAGTTTCAGCGAGCAGCTGCAGGGTGGATTCCTGGTCGGCGGCATCGCATCGGCGCAGAACCTGCCGGTGCAGGTCGCAGATCGTGCCGAAGGCGGTGGGCTGTCGGGCGTGCTGTTCAGTGGCAAAGTGGCCATCAGTACCGGGCTCAGCCAGGGTTGCAGCCTGATCGGTCAAAGGCACAGGATCACTGCCTGTCAGCGAAATATCATCGAGACTATCGACGGGCGTCCGGCGCTGGACGTGTTCAAAGAGGATATCGGTGAGGTACTGGCGCGTGATCTGCGGCGTGTCGGCGGTTACATCTTCGTGGCGCTGCCGATCGCCGCATCGGATACCGGCGACTACCTGGTACGCAACCTGGTCGGCATCGATCCTGATCGCGGGCTGATCGCCATCGGTGACATACCGCAGCCGGGCATGGAGATTCAGTTCGCACGACGCGACGCCGAGACCGCACGCACAGACCTGGCACAGACGATCGATGCCCTGATGAAACGCCTGCCCGGAGAACCCCGCGGTGCCCTGTATCATTCCTGCCTGGGACGCGGCCGCAACCTGTTTGGCGACGACTCCGCCGAACTCGGGCTGGTGCGGGAACTGCTCGGCGATGTGCCACTGGCCGGCTTTTACGCCAACGGTGAGATCTCGCACAATCGCCTGTACGGCTACACCGGCGTATTGACGCTGTTCAGCTGAAGCCGACAGTACATGTGTTTCGTTGACGAGATCGTCGACGGGGTCAGCCCGATAGCCTGGATACAAGGGTCACTTCGGCTTTCGACCCACCGCAGTCCTTAAGGAATCGCTAATGGGGCGCTGCACCGCCACACAGTGGAGGCGGCGGCAGATAACACCGAAGAAGCCTTCGCCACCGACGAGAGTTTCGGAATACCTATCGCGTCGAGTCCTAAGCTGTTCCCGATAACATTCGGGCGCGTTACCAGTCCCGTCGTTCGTCATTCCCGCGAAGGCGGGAATCCAGTGCCGTTGGCAGGGAGGCCGATGTGGAAAGACAGCCTTGCGTTTACATTTTGGCGAGCAGCAGAAACGGCACGCTCTACACCGGTGTGACCTCTGACCTGATCAAGCGCGTTTACCAGCATAAACAGCATGTCATTGCAGGATTCACCAGCAGGTACCAGGTGGATTGCCTGGTATGGTTTGAATTCCACGCGTCGATGGAATCGGCGATCGGACGGGAGAAGGCCATCAAGAAATGGCGGCGCGCCTGGAAGGTCAGACTCAT
>Ga0116152_10002351_pt1 | contig 15442 bp, 13 predicted proteins | sample AD_UKC119_MetaG_FD_89894 | JGI IMG/M metagenome (GOLD analysis project Ga0116152, IMG submission 89894) | Active sludge microbial communities of municipal wastewater-treating anaerobic digesters from Hong Kong - AD_UKC119_MetaG | ecosystem: Engineered > Bioreactor > Anaerobic > Digestate... | reverse complement strand
TGGAGAGACCCGGAGATCGTCACCTTCACCGCCCGGGACGGGGCGGCCGTGAAGGCGCGCATCTATACACCAGCCCGCAAAAAGCGCAACGGAGCAGCGGTCATTTTTGTACATGGTGCCGGATACCTCCAGAATGTGCATAAGTGGTGGAGCAGTTATTACCGGGAATACATGTTTCATAATATGCTCGCCGACGAGGGATTTACCGTTCTGGATATCGACTATCGCGGCAGCGCCGGCTATGGCCGTGACTGGCGTACCGCCATTTACCGTTTTATGGGCGGTAAGGACCTGACTGATCAGGTGGATGGTGCACATTTCCTGACCCAGAAGTACGGGGTCGATCCCCAGCGCATCGGGATTTACGGTGGATCCTACGGAGGATTCATCACCCTGATGGCGATGTTCACCACGCCAGGCGTGTTTAAGGCTGGGGCGGGACTGCGGTCCGTGACGGATTGGGCGCATTACAACCATCCCTATACCTCAAACATTCTGAACCTGCCCTACACCGACAGCATCGCCTACTACCGCAGTTCACCGATCTATCATGCCGAGGGCCTGCAGGGCCACTTGCTGATGTTGCACGGGATGGTGGATTCCAATGTCCATTTTCAGGACATCGTTCGGCTTAGTCAGCGGTTGATCGAATTGAATAAGGATAACTGGGAACTTGCCGTATTCCCTAAAGAAAATCACGGGTTTATTGAGGCGAGCAGTTGGACAAATGAATACAAACGCATTCACAAGCTATTTCTGACGGACCTGCTGAAGAAGTGAGGAGGGTGGGATTTAGACCATATTTTAGTCGTACCATCGTTGGTTTATCCGGCGGGGGAGACCTCCTTATAGTAATGGTATAGCCGGTTCATCTGGTCTTTGCCGAGTTTCTGGCCGGTACGGGCGGTCATCAGGGCAAAGAGCGTTATTAAAGCCAGTATCGGCAGTGTCCACAGGATCCGGCCGGAAAGTCCAAGCTGCATCTGAGAAAAGCCGACGATCATGATTACCAGGGAGGCAAACCCCAGCAGGGTGTAAAAAAAGATATACATCAGCCACACCGACTCGCGTGGGCCAAACACGCCGTAAATGGTGCTCCCCTGCTCGTCGCCCATGACTTCCAGATTGAGTTGCGGAGACCAGAAATGTTGTTCTTCTGAGGGTATGCGCATGTAAACGTGATTGTTGGCTACAAACCCACGTATTTCTCCGGAATCTTCCCGGAGACGTTCCTTAAACTGAGTAAGTATGGCTGCTGGCGGCAGGGTGGATTCTCTTTTAAACCGGGGACGGATTTCGATTGGCTCCATATCTTTTAAGGCATTTAAGAATACCTCATTAACAGTATACGATCAATTAATCAACCTTTACGCCTGAATAAGTATCAGGAGTGGCGGTTATGCGCTCTTTGAAAAATGAATTGATAGTCCCAAAATCAGGCCTATTCTGGCACAGTAAAATACGATTTCCTGATTAAGACTGTGCGCCTGTCCCTAATTTTTATTCGTGAGAGCCAGCTTCTTCATCTTCGTTTGAAATAAAAAGAGTACTGAGTGCTACAGAAAGGATCAGTACCAATAAAATCAACAGATCTACGGTCAGAAGCGTCACCAGGGACCAATGTGAAAGAAATAGAATACAAGTTAATAAGAGCGAGGCGGCTACCGCAACTAAAAGTTGAATTTTGGATTTTAGTTGCTTAAAGCGGGGAGGGTATTCCAGGAAGAAAAGCATAATAAATATTCCGGTTAAAAATAAGCTTATCGCTGCATTAAATCCTGCTGGAAACGAAATAGTCTGGTCGGGATCGTGATGATGGAAATAACCAAATAATCCATCAAAAGCAACAGCGGTCATACCCAGGCCCATGAGGGTAGGAATATAGGTTAATTCGGTTAGAAAACTAAATAGCATTCCTTTCTTGCAGGATCGGTCGGAAATCAAACCAAAAAATACCCACCACAATGCAAAAACAATGGCAATCGATAAGCTGAAAGGAATCCACATGCCCAGGTTGATCGCCTGTAAATGGCTAACTCCATTGACAACGCCTAAAATAACTTCTCCAAAAACAATAATGGTAAACAATCCCATACGCTCCGTCATGCTGGGCGATAAACTAAATTCCTGGGTTTGCTTCCAGCGAATCATCATGGTAGCGACCGGAGGTAAAAAATTTAATAGCAGGGAAATAAAAAATAAAATTCGAGTATAGGGTTCTCCGGTAAATAAGGTGATAAAAAGGGTGGCAAACGAAATTAAGTAAATCCAGGTATATGGCCGATTTAATACCCGATGCACTTTGTCGTAAATGCCGACACTCCACCAGAGATAGGTGATGTACAATTGCATGATCATTACGGCAATTGTTGCATTGTAGACTAATTGCTCACCAGAACTATTCAAGGTTACCACCAGACCGGTAACGATGACCATTTGCCACAATGTCATTAAACTGGTGCGTACTCCAGGAGTGCCGTGCAGGTCATGGTATAGACTGCCGTTTAACCAACCCCAATAGATCATTCCAAACATATACACATAATCCAAAAAACCTTCCCAATTCTGATGCTCCGCGAGATGGTGGCAGGCATTGGCTACGGCGATAACGTATACCAGGTCGTAAAATAGTTCCAGCCAGCTAACTTTCCGCTCTTCCCGCTGAGCGGATATTTTTCGAGGTGGTCCCCACCAGTTAATGGTTCTTTTGGATTTCAAAAGCAGTTGATTGTATGGATTACGATAAATTGCAGTTTTCCGGCTCCGTTGGGATTGTAGGTATTATTTTTTCTTCTTTGGCTTGGGTAATGGTAGCTCTTCAGCAGTGAGTTGTATCAGTTCTGCGATCCATTGTGAGTCTTCCAGAGCTGAATTATCAATAAAAAAATAATTTTTTGCGCCTGGATAAGGCGGCGCTTCTGTTGGAGATTTAATAAATTTTCGACCGGCTTCGGTAGGTTTAATATAGAATTGATCGTCACTCAACACAGCAACAAATTTGTTTTCAAAATAAATACCAAATTCGCCAAACATGGATTTATAGGTAAGCGTTATTTCATCTGCGAGATTGTCTACAATTTTTTGCATTAATGTTTTATCAGAACCCATGATTATGCATGTTTTGTTATCGTATTCAAGTTTGAATCAAATATAGCGTATTTCCATCCGGATCATTGAAATGGACCATGCGCACCTGGTCAGCAGTCGCATTAAACTTGATGCCGGAATTTTGCAACAGCGATTGGGCATGCTGTACATCTGCGACCCGAATCCCAATTTGCATGTTATCGCCAGGATTGATGATTTTACGGGTAGGATGTAATCCTATGGTTATACCCGGTCCTTCGATATCGGCCCAATGATTGTTATAGCGGCGGACTAATTGTAAGCCTAGTCGTTCGGTATAAAATTCAATGGCTCGATCCAGATCGGAAACCATCACCGTTACATTGGCACGTATAATTTCAAGCATAAATCTGATGTTATGGATATTCCTCAAGTTTTCCTTATCCATGCTTAATTCCTATCTCTGAAGTTAAGAGTTCTGATGAAACATTGCCAGTTTTTGCCGGATAAGGTTTGGTCTAGGAGCAGGATGATTGGTTCGAGGCTAACCGCCTACAAACCGGCTGGCAATTTGGAGAGGCCGGAAGGTGAATCTTTTCTTAAGGTGGTGCCCGCCACTGCGTAGCAAGATGTCCCGCAGCGTTTCGATCACCTCGATGGTATGTGTTCCTTTGTTGATCATAACACACTCGGCCATCGCAGCATGAGCGGCATCGATAACTTCCGAACGCGTCGCTAATCCGGCTTTGTTCAGGTTTTCAAGCACTTGTGTGGCATAAATAACCGGTACATGTCCTGCTTCGCATATCCAGAGGATTTCTTCCTGAACTTCGCTCATGCGTTCGAAGCCTACCTCTACGGCCAGATCTCCCCGTGCGATCATCACACCAAATTGCTCATCTTGCATACCCTGGAATAAGATCTCCGGGAGGTTTTTCACGGCATCCGGCGTCTCGATCTTGAGGATGACGGAAAGCTCAGGTTGGTCATGAATAGCTTCCTGCAACTCAATGACATCCTTGGCATTACGCAAATAGGAATAGCCTACCAGATCTCCGTACTTCTTGATAAAAGGCAAACTCGCCCGGTCAAAATCAGTCAATGAAGAAATGGTCAGGATCGAATCGGGGAAGTTTATACCCTTCCCTGGTTTGATGACCGGTTTTTTGCTGGAGATCCGAGTCACCACCAATTTGGCAACGCCTTCACTGACCTGATCCACCAGAGTCTCGATCACACCATCGTCAAATAATGCCCTTTCTCCCGGTTTCAATTGGTTGACAATTCCAGGCAAAGTTATGCCCAGGCATTTCTCATCTGCCGGCTCATCCTCGCACAACAGAATGGTCCCGCCGACTTTAATTTTCATTTTTTTATGGTGCGGCGTGCGAGTCCGTATTTTGGGCCCTGCCAGGTCCATATAAATCCGGCATGGCAATCCGGTTTTCTCCTGGGCTTTCCGAATATTGCGAATCATTTGCAACCACATCGATTCATCATCGTGCGCACAGTTGATGCGTGCGACGGTCATGCCACTTTGCAGTAAACTTTTTACGGTCGCATAGTTGCACCCGAACGAACTGTCAAACGTAACCATGATATGGGGGATTCCTTCCAGCAACCGGGTCCCGAATAAAGCGGTAGTCTTTTCTTTGATTTGTTTTATTCCCGTCTCATAGGTACAGAGCTCGTCCGGCGCATCAACCGGAGCGCCCAGCAAGCCTAAAATGGCCAGAACCTGGCTCCGTATATGACTTTCCGAGCTGGCCAGTGAAGAAAGTCCGTGCGCATGTAGTGTATCCTGTAGGTCCCGGATGTCCCGATTGCGCAGGACCAGATAATCCAGAAGATTTTTGGCACTTAGCCGCTGTGCCGGGTGAACGCGCAGTAAAAGCGTTTGAAAGTTCTGTTCTGCCTCACCCATGGCATGGTTTATTTTTTCCAGCTCATTGATAAGGATGGTCGAATCGTCGGAAAACATCGGGAATTAAGTTTGCCCCAAAAGGTACGAAGACCTGGTATGAAAAGGGATGACCCAGATCAGTACCAAGGTGTTCTGAATCGATCAGGACAAAACCAGGTGGTGATTAAGTCAGCTTGAACACGTATGAAATGATGTTGGCGCCCATTTCAAGGGCTTTTTGCCTTTTCTCAGCCGGATCTTTGTGCACTTCAGGATCTTCCCATCCGTCCCCCAGGTCACATTCATAGCTGTAAAAGCAGACCAGCCTGCCTTCCCAAAGCAGTCCAAAGCCCTGGGCTGGTTTGCCATCGTGCTCATGGATTTTTGGCAACCCGCCTGGGAAGTTAAATTTTTGATGATAAATAGGATGTTCAAAGGGTAGTTCAACAAATTCCAGTTCCGGAAATACCTTTTTCATGGCTACGCGTACGTATGGATCGATGCCATAATTATCGTCAATGTGCAGGAAGCCCCCGGCGATCAGATAGTTGCGCAGATTTGCGGCTTCGTCATCGGAAAAGACCACATTGCCGTGGCCGGTCATGTGGATAAAAGGATAGTTGTATATATCGGGACTGCCCACTTCGACCGTAGCGTAATCGGTTGCGAAGTGTGTCCCTAATTGTTGATTGCAAAACCGGGCCAGGTTAGGTAGTGAAGTAGGGTTTGCATACCAGTCACCACCTCCGTTATATTTCAGAAGTCCCATTTGTAAAGTAGGACCTGGGGTAAAATGCATGGTGATAAAGCCAAGGAGAAAAATAGCTAGTAATGATGTTAACTGCTTCATAGCTTATAAAACGACGATGGTCAGGGTTAAGTTTGAAGATTCGTACAAATCTACCAAATTGGATTTACAAACATTGATATCGATCCATGCTTAGATCCCCGTGGTCACCCGGGTGATTATTTAGGATAAAAGTGCGGCTGCCGCCATTAGGGCAGCAGTTTCTGTTCGTAATCGATAGGTACCCAAATGCACCTTGGTGAATCCTGCGATGATGGCATCCTGCAGCTCCTGGTCCGAAAAGTCGCCTTCCGGCCCTATCAGCAGGGCTGCCGGTTCAGGGGCAATGGGGAAGGTCTTTAACGCGGAAGACCCGCTGGCATGGGCTATAAATTTGACAGGCAAGGTTGCAGCCGTTGCCATTGCGGACTTCCAATCTGTTAGCGCATGCACTTCAGGAAGGTAGGTGCGATGGGATTGTTTCATCGCGGATAGCGCGATGTGTTGCAAACGGTCTTGTCTTATCGACCGGCGCTCGCTGTGAAAGCTGGTAAATGGGTGAAAGGCTTGCACGCCAATTTCTGTTGCTTTCTCGATCAGCCATTCCATTCGATCGATCTGCTTTGTCGGGGCGACGAATAAATGTACCGCCGGCTGAACGGGAGGTCTGGTGGTCATCGAGATCACTTCCAACCTGCACTTTTTCTTTTCTATATGCTGGACGACTGCTTCTGCCAAATGGCCTTTTCCATCGGTCAGATGAACGGTCGCCCCAGTCCCAAGACGCATAACATGTACCGCATGGTGAAACTCGGGGCCTTCCCAAAAAAAAGTAGTCAGCGATAAATCAGGATAATGATAGAGTTGCATGATTGCCGCCGAATTGGACCGTTTGTAGATGGCAGGCATATATTTGCCTAATAAATGTACCTTTGCGGACTAAAAGTAAAACTTTGGTTCTACTTCCTTCGTTTATTCCAAGTGTTAAAAAAGAACAACGACTCGAATGGGCGTATTGATCATTGTCCTCCAACTAATTCTCAGTCTTAGTATACTAGTCATCTTACATGAAATGGGGCATTTTTTCCCCGCGAAATGGTTTAAGACTCGTGTTGAGAAGTTTTATCTGTTTTTTGACCCCTGGTTCTCACTTTGGAAGACAAAGAAGGGAGAAACCGAATACGGTATCGGATGGTTGCCGTTAGGTGGCTATGTGAAGATCTCCGGCATGATCGATGAGAGCATGGATACCGAACAGATGAAGCAGCCACCGCAACCCTGGGAATTTCGCTCCAAACCGGCCTGGCAGCGCCTGATTATCATGCTGGGCGGTGTAACTGTTAATTTTATCCTTGGGTTTCTGATCTTCGGAATGATCTTTTGGGTCTGGGGAGAGAAGTACCTTCCCAACAGTGAGGTTCAGTACGGGATCCACGTTGACTCACTAGCCTACGATATGGGCTTGCGCAATGGGGACAAGCTGGTCTCTATCAGTGGAGAGCCGGTAGACCGATTTTCAGACCGGGATCTGATCCGTGCAATTGTGATCGATAATGCCCGGCAGCTAGTCGTCAACCGGGAAGGACAAGATGTAACCATCGACATAGATCCCCGGTTCGTCTCCATATTATCCAGCAATAAAAATAAAGGGGCTGTCCTTTACGAGCCACGGATTCCTTACCTGATCGGAAGCTTCGAAAAAGGGTATCCTGCAGAGCAAGCAGATCTTAAACTGCAAGATAAAATCCTGACACTCAATGGAGAACCAACGCCTTATTTTGATATCTTCTACGGCAAGATCAGGCAGATAGGCCCAAATCAAACACTTACCATTGGCCTGGAGCGGGATGGACAACCCCGACAAGTTACCCTGGAAACCAATAAGGATGGTAAAATCGGAGTGTATCCGGTACCTCCAAGCGAATTGTTTACGCTGGAAACCATTCATTACTCACTGGCCGAAGCACTACCGAAAGGGGTGACGGCAGGCGTTGGATTTTTGTCCGATCAGCTTAAGGCATTCGGACAAATGTTTCGCGGAAAGATCAAAGCATCGGAAAGCCTGGGCGGATTTGGTACCATAGCAAGTTTATTCCCGACCGAGTGGCATTGGGAGTCATTTTGGAGGGTTACGGCAATCTTATCACTGATCCTCGGCTTTATGAACTTGTTGCCGATTCCTGCCCTGGATGGCGGTCACGTACTTTTCTTATTGTATGAGGTCATCTCCGGCCGTAAGCCCAGTGACAAATTTATGGAATACGCCACCATCGCCGGTTTTGTACTGATCATCGGATTGGTTCTGTATGCCAATGGATTGGATCTGTTGCGACTGTTCCATAAATAAACTTGGCGAGGCATCCGGTAGAGTCATCTGCCGGTCAGATGCGGGGCAACTTTCAACCAATAACCTGGAGTCCGCTCGGGCAAAGTGCAACTTCCAGCATGTGCGGTCAGTAGGTTAATATTTTGGGAGAGGCTTCAAGCTTCAACATTCAACAATTCTATGACCAGTTCTTCCCATTCCTGATCCAATGTCAGGCTAGGGTAGGGCTTGCCTGCCATCCGGTACCAGTACCCTGCATTCCATTCATCGCCTTCCCATCGGTGTAAATAGGCATGTATCCAGGAGCCCGCCTTGTCCTCCAGATTTTGGACAATGTCGTGTGCTTGACCCCAGTCCTGCTTTCCGGCATACCATAGCACCAAAAGATGGGAACTGGTTCTTTGGGGAGGTTGGTCTGCGTGAAGCAACCGGCGAAATTGGTGAAGATCCATTTTCATACCAGATCTTGATTTGATCCCCCAATTTATTCATTTCATCCTGTAGTTTAAGTATTCGCACCGGATTGATTATTGGTAGATAATTGTGCAAGGATCGGCTACCAGGTTTAAACCGCATGCTTTTGTGAAAAAAGAGGTGAATTATTTTCCATTTGATCAGCACTTGAATCCTGGTGGTCCATGGTCATTATGGTGTAAAAGGAAGTACCTTGAACGTAGTATTTTTTAAAAGATGCAAGAAATTAGGACAAAATAGAGCAGAACATATAGTTGTTCCTAAAGGATATGGTATCGGACATTAGTCGTGATTTTTGGGGATTTAATCTACCTTGATAGGGGTATTTTGCAATTAAATGAATGTTTTTTGTTTGTAGCTTTGAAATCTTTGTGTAGAATTGAAATGAATTGTTTGTCAGTATGTAGCTGAAATTTTGAATATTAATTAATAGTCATCCCCGAATAAACAACAAACTGATTGCAGGATATTCAATTAGTGGATCGTGCATAGGACTATTGCTGAATTATTGTGAACCAACAAGTTGATTTTATTTAAATGGTGATGGCGTACATTGAAGTTCTTTTAAACACCATAAGTCCTGAATTTTGTTAACCCTTTTGATCATTTGAAAATTTTGAATCATGCCTGTAGATATGTGTGGTTCATTTGAACTTACCTCCAAAGATATTGATCGTCAAATCAGTTTTGTGACCCCGGGAAATTATGTTCTTGGAAGCAGGTATCAGAAGAATGATAAATTTTATTTTGAGGTTTGTTATGTAGGTCGTGCGGATCAGGATTTAAATAAGAAACTGAAAAAGCACATCGGTCATTACGATCGGTTTATGTATAGTACAGCAGCTACTGCTGAAGAGGCATTTATTAAGCAATGCAGGAACTACCATGATTTCATGGATAAGCTGGATAATATCTTTCATCCGGTCAAGCCATTCACTGCGAATTGGCAATGCCCATTTTGTGACCGAATGCCGGTTCTCATTTTTATGGCTTCATGGCTTGAAAAGACCATGATTAATAAGCCCAATAACTCGCTCGTGAAATGATCGGTAAAATTCAAGGAAGCTGAATATATTTTGTCAATTGCTAATGTCAGTGCAAATACGACAGGTCCAATTGCATTAATAGCAGTTAGTAGTCTCAGTAGTGGATTAAGCATTGAAAAATCCCTGACCGGAATTCATCGATTCATTGCTGAATGGGCAATTAATTATTTTAGGCAGGATCAACTGATATCCAGTTTTGAAAAAAAATACTCTGGATGAAAATTGCGCATCATTATTTATCCTGCAAAATGTGGATGGTAAAGGGGCAAGGACCAAATGCACTTAAAATAACTTATTATCACAAAGAGATTCAGTAGGTCAGGTTTTCACTGCTTTATTAATGCGTCGACCATAGATACTGCGTGCCACAAGATACCTTTTACTGCTACTTCGGTTGTATCCATATAAGATGCATGACAAGCTAAATAGTTCACCTGGGTAGTGGGGGAGAGGATCTAACATGAATTTGGAAATGTGCCTTCCTGTCGGGTGATGCTTGCTGTGCCTTTAATCTCTGGCGCAAGAGGTGCTGTTTCAAACTGTGTGCTTTCAGGAAGGATTTATTAGCGTCTGGAGGCCGGCTTGCTTTGCCTCACCCGGGGCTCTACCAAATGGAATCTGTTTTAAATGAAAAAGTCCCTACAAACAGATTGCTTGTAAGGACCTAAGAGTACCGAAGGTGGGACTCGAACCCACACGATATTGCTATCACTGGATTTTGAGTCCAGCGCGTCTACCAGTTCCGCCACTTCGGCAAGTGGTGGTGCCCGTTTAGGGACGACAAATTTAGGTTTTTTTCTGAATTTGCAACAGTAAGTACATCATTTGTTCGATGGGCTTTTCAGAATTCAATGCCTGGTACCAACCTTTTTGCAGGCAAACCCCGTTTTAAAGAAAGTACATTGATTTAGTCATTTAAGTGTAAGACGATGCAGCGCACCATTTGTCTCCTGATGTTTGCTTTTACCCTGGCTTGTTCCAAAGATGAAATAGCACTGGGTAAAGGGGATTCTTTTGTTTTCGGGGTATACCACGGATTTTGTGCTAACGAATGCGTGACCCTTTTTAAACTGGAGAATGACAAATTGTATCTGGATGAGATGAATCGGTTGGATCCTGAGAACCTGGTTTTCTCTTCCAGTCCGTTGCCTGATTCCTCCTTTCAGAAAGCGATGAAGATCTGGGAGCTATTTCCAGAACAGTTGTTGAGCGAGCCAGAGCAAATCGGTATCCCAGATGCGCACGATCAGGGTGGGTATTACCTTCGGCTTAGTCAAGGAGGGTCCATTCACAGTTGGTATATTGATACGGTCCTGGAACGACTACCCGAATACCTCCAGCAATACCTGATCAAACTCAATGAAGTCAAACTCCTCTAAACCGATGTCAAGTTTAATCTCAAAAGTGCTTTAGAAACCTATTTGACGATTAATAGCTTAGTTTTTAGCGTGGATCATCCATTGAAAATTCTCCACTCCCTGATATACTGCTCATCGTGGTGAAATTTTTATGATGAGGTGCAAATGCGGGTTTTTGGATTGAATCTTTTGGGCTGGGATTAAACCTTCCTCTATTTTTGGTATCTATTTGGATGTATTAAGCATTCCGGTGAAGCGGATTCGGAGTGTAAATAGTTTAATTCAAAAAAGATTACCATGAAAATGTTGGCTTTGATCCTAAGTGCAGTATCTGTATTGACGATGTCTACTGTCGCCCATGCGCAGCCGGGAAGTTGGGATAAACTGGGTTCACGCAAGGTTACTTTCAAACAGGATTACGACGAAATTATGATTACTGCCCGGGAAGGCACCTTCCGGGCACTTAAACTAATGGTTGAAGACGGTCCGATCGAAGTTGACCATATCATCGTTCATTATCGCAAAGGTCGTCCGGAAGAATTGAATGTGCGGGAAAATATCCCGGCTGGTGGTGAAACCAGGGTTTTGGACCTGAGAGGGACAAATCGGGTGATTCGAAGAGTTGTTTTTTATTACAAGACAACCAACCCGGCAGGCAGAAGAGCTACGGTGACCCTTTATGGAAAACATTAAGGTCCAAATGATAAAACATCAGTGGTTTAACACAAATGTTATAACCTACGGTAAGCCAAAGGGTTTTACCCATACAATTGAGAAAAAAATCTATACATCCAGTAGTGGAGATTGAATAATTTGATATTTTTGCTCTCACTTGTATAAATCAGTCTCAGAGACGAATCGTTCTTTTTTTCCAATCTTAGGCCGCAGTGGCGGAATTGGTAGACGCGCACGTTTCAGGGGCGTGTATTCGCAAGGATGTGTGGGTTCGACTCCCACCTGCGGCATTTTAGCTGAGATATGTGGATCGCCTTATCCCAACAACAGTATAGATCACAGGATTTATCAGCTGCTTAAGAGATAGGTCATCCCAAGAAACAAGTAAACAAAAAAAGGAGTAAACCAACGGGTCTACTCCTTTTTTGTTTAGGATATGTTCTTGGAGGACAGTGCCTTAGGCTTTCTTGCCGCCTTTCAGGCTATCCTGTAGTTTTTTCAGTTCATCCCATTTACCGGCAGCTGCCAGGCTGGCTTGTTTTGGCCAGGTGGTAGGATCATGCATTTTGTAGCGAGATCCGGCTTTGTCCAGTACACTCTTCAACACTTTAGCATCAGCTTTCGCCAAAGCAGCAAACGAACTAATGCCTGCAGCATTTAATAACTCAGCGATTTTAGGACCTACACCTTCGATTTTCGTAAGGTCTTCTTTTACCGCTGCAGTTTTAGCAGCCTTGGGAGCAGCAGCCTTTTTAGGAGCAGCTTTGGCTTTAGCCGGAGCCGCATTTGGCTTTACTTCTTCGGTTTTTGATGCCGTTGTTGCTTTTCCTTTACCAGCTGGTTTCTTAGCGGCTTTAGCCGGAGCAGCTTCTACAGCTACTTCAAGGTTAACCACGGAGTTGTACACGCCGGCATAAGGTGACGGAACATAATCATCCGCAGCCCAGTCGTTTTCCCATTTCTGATTGTCCAGCATGTAACGGAATTCGTACTTGCGGCCCAGTGCCAATTCAATGACGGTCTGGTACTCCTTTCCGGCAACTTTCATCAATGGGCTATTTTCCCATTTCCAGTCACTGAATTCGCCAACTACCCGTACTTCCTTGGCTTCAGCAGCAGCTTCCTTAGGTAGCGTAAAAGTTACTTTCGCTACTTTTTTTGTTTTTTGATATTGCTTCTTCAACATAGTTTTCTAAATTTTAAAGCGGTCAATAATTTGATTTCACGTTTCGCGCGCAAAGGTACATTTTATTTGTGCACGAAGCAAGACGTAACTATTTGTTTTCCAATGCCTTAGGGTCGAGTCAAATGGTTTTGAACCTCCTTGGCAAAATATTATTGCCCAATTTGCTGCTCAACCGAAACCCAAGAAACTTCGAGTTATGGCCTGCCAAATAAATAACGGCTCCGCGTAACGATAAATTGAGTGGTTTTCTATTGATTTTTTTTAATTGTATAGGGATTTTAGGTAGAGTTAAGTACAGATTAGATTATTGTTGTATATGTTATCTCCCGCTGGTCTTTCGTTTAGCTGGCATATTTTCCTCTATCTTCGTCTGAGTCCTTATAGAATGATAACCATGATACGTATCTACATTGCATTCCTATTGTCAGGCCTGATGGGCATGTCCCGCGTCCACGCTCAGGGATGCACCCTGTCCTGTAATAATCTGGTAAATATATCGCTCGACTCTGCCTGCCAGCGTACCGTCGTTCCCGCGGATTTTCTGACCGGAGATCCCTCCTGTTATTATCTCTATGCCGTGGAGCTGACTTACGGGTCCAAAAACCTTGGCAACATGGTCACCAAAGAATATATTGGTAAGACGCTTGACTTCGCAGTAATCGATACCTCGTCCAATAACCGGTGCACCGGTAAGGTAAAGGTTGAAGACAAGTATCCTCCTACCACCCGGGTACCCGATGTAACCATCACCTGTTTTGATCCCTATCCCAATTTATCCAATCTCCAAGACGCGTGTGGTTTTAATCTTGCGGTTACCCAACGGGGATACGACTTGGAATATTTCCCTTGCGGGAGCACGTATGAAGGATTGTATTCGCGGTATTTAAGGATTTCCGATCCCTGGGGTAATTTCCGCGACGACACCCAGATGGTTTACCTGACCCGGCCCGATTTTTCCTCCCTAGTATGTCCTTCCGACAAAACCCTTGCCTGTGATTTGAAAGTGGGTAACAAGTACGTATTGCAAGATCCAGCCTATGTTACTTTTGATAAAGATGGGTATGCTCATCCCAAACCAATAGTAAATAAAGAAACCAAACAAAGTACCGGCCTGGTCGACCCACCCGCTATCCGCAATTCTATGGGACAACTATCCTATTTGTGGGATACCGATGGAGCGTGCCATTTGGCGGTAGATTTTAACGACGTGGTCATAGCCGATTGCGGATATGGATATAAAATCCGGCGGGAATGGACCGTTTACGATTGGTGTACCCACGAAGAAAGGCATTGTACACAATGGATCTACATCAAGGATAATTACGGACCTCAACTGACCAAGCCCAAAGACCTCACCGTAGCTACCGGCTCGTCGGATTGTAAGGCAAATGTGGCTCTTGCCTGGCCTGAGTTAAAATCAGCATGTGGTGGGGGTTCGGCAGCATTTGCAAAGGCCTATTATGAAATTCTTCGCATCAATGATGATCACTACCACACAACAACTAAGCTGTTGCAGGGGGATCTGACACCGGCGGGAGCTCAAGCCTGGGTTGAACCCGGGCACTATGAAGTTTGGTACGTTCTTGAAGACAAATGCAAGCGTGTCTCGAAAACTTCATTCCTGCTCGACGTTTATGATCTTACCCCTCCGGTAGCAAAATGCAAACCCAGCCAACAAAAGTCCCTGGACGGTTGCTCCAGCCGCATTTGGGCTAAAGACCTGAACGCCGGCAGCAGCGATAACTGTTGCAATGTGATCCATGTTGCCATTGCCCAGTCGGACAGTGTCACCTATTACCGGGATTATTGGACCAACTACCTGAAATCCTGCCTCGGAAGCAGCTTGTACAAACAGAAGCAGGCAACCTACGAGGCCTTGGTGGAAGACTGGATCAATCTTTTCGTATTTAATGATTACGTGGACATTACTTCCTGCGGAAATATTAAACTGGAGCTTCGCGCATTCCCTGCGTGTGGTATGACGACTAAAGCACAAGCAGGATATCCGGGTTCGGATCACAGTTGGTTTTGCATTACCGCATATCCGGACTATTTCTGTCATTATGCCGATCACTACCTGGATGAAGGACATGATCGTCCGGTTATCGTATGTAATAAATCCGCGCTCACCAAAGCTTATATTGATTTTTGTAGCTCGACCATGAGCTCTATTTATAGCCGGCTGAGCAAGGATGGGGTAGACCCCAAGACTATTGATAAAATGAAAAGCTGGCAATGGGTGAGTGCCCAGGAACCCTACTCAGCGGGTTACGGGTCATGTACTTCCACATGGAACTTTACATCCCAGGCTAACTGGAGTTTGGAGAGTGCGCCGGATGCATTCATCTTCTCCGATGGCACGCCAAACAAAGGCATTTTGGAGACGGCAGGCTTACGCATCGAGTTGTCAGGAGAAGGCCTTGCAGATGCAATAGATTGCAGCGAAGGCACCTCATCTGTTTTCGATACCGACTACGGCTACAATCAATTTAGGACGATCGATGGTTGGGGGATCCCTGGGTATCCTACATCGATTCCAGCCCCGGTATATTGCCCTTCCTGGTTGGCATTGGATTATTACAATGGACGTTCTGTCCAGCCGAGCAGTCTTTTTGTTGATC
>Ga0116152_10002349_pt1 | contig 15445 bp, 16 predicted proteins | sample AD_UKC119_MetaG_FD_89894 | JGI IMG/M metagenome (GOLD analysis project Ga0116152, IMG submission 89894) | Active sludge microbial communities of municipal wastewater-treating anaerobic digesters from Hong Kong - AD_UKC119_MetaG | ecosystem: Engineered > Bioreactor > Anaerobic > Digestate... | reverse complement strand
TTTGATGCTTTAAGAAAAGAATATCAACAAACCTTTACTCCATCAAAATTTAAAAATAGAATCGGAGGCTTACCCTTAGTTTTTTCTCATCGTGTAAACTTACCATTTCAAGGATTAATTGTAACTAAAGTCGTTAATGCAAATAATTCAATTGATGAACTTAATAAAAATTTCAGCAATGAAACATCAATTAGAATTGAAGAAGAGGTTATTGGTACATCTATTTCCTTAGTTGGAAGTAGTTTATACGAGAAAGTTGCTGAAAACCTTTTTGACGGTGGACTTAAATCTTCTAATTTGGGTCTTGAAGGATTAATTAACGATTTGCACTCAGCTTTTCACTCTTATGATTATAGAATGATGAATATAATTAATAATCATTTTAATCAATTTTGGAATTTGAAAGCTGTTAGTCATTTCCCTTGTTTCAAGTATGATAGCGAAACACATAAATATTTGAAATTTAACAATAATAACTTTAAAGATGCTTGGAGTGAAGAAGTAATAGAAAAAGTATTAGAAAAATTTAAAAATAAATTACATGAATAAGAATACAAAAGCGCCATATTCAATAATTGAGCGCATTAATAAATCAAAGGATTATTTAGATAAAAGTGTTAAGGATATTGCTATTCAAAGATGGGAAATTGCAATTTCTGGTGGAAAAACAGCAGAAAGACCCTTCCCAGTAAATGAAAAAATAAATGGTAAAAAAACAGCACTACTAATAATTGACTTACAAAAGTGTTTTGTTGATAAAGGAGCTGCTATAGAAGTTCCTGATGCAAAAATAATCATCCCCAGAATCAACAAGCTCTCAGCTAAAATTAGAGAGTTTCAAGGTACTGTTATCTATTTTAGATACATTGTCAATGAAAATATTGGAATGTTAAAATATTTTGAGAAAAAGTCCTATTTAGATATAACAAGGGAATCTCCTCTTAATGCTCTTCAAGTTGGTCACGAGCAGTTTGAATTACATGAAAGTTTAGATGTAAAGGATACTGACTTAATAATGAATAAGCAAAGGTATTCAGCTGTAATCGGCTCGAATATTGTAGATTTCTTGAAATCAAAAGATATTGATACAGTCATAGTTACTGGCGTAACTACAGATGTCTGCGTAGGAAATACTGCGGAAGACTTAATGCAATCTGATTTTAAAGTAATTGTTGCTTGGGATGGTTCTGCAGCATTGAGCAGACTTGAACACGAATTGTATTTAGCACGGATTTTTGGGCTTTATGGAGATGTAATGCCAGTAGATGAAATTATAGAAAGACTTCAGTAATTTAATGAGATTTAAAAAAGATATTTCAGCGATTGACCTATTCTGCGGAATTGGCGGGTTGTCCTATGGATTAAGGAAAGCCGGTATTAAAGTAAAAGCCGGTATTGACCAAGATACATCATGTAAACATGCGTATAAAACAAATAATAAAGCAAAATTTATTGGTGCAGACATAAGTGAAATTAAGGGTCAGGATATTATTGATAAATACTGGAAAAATGGAGAAAAAAGAATTTTAGTGGGATGCGCACCCTGCCAGCCATTTTCAACACACTCAAATAAAGTTAAGGATGAGGAAAAAGAAAAAGGGGGCAAATGGAATTTACTAAATGAATTCAGCAGACTAATAAAAGAAACTTCTCCAGAAGTGGTTTCAATGGAAAACGTACCAAACTTAGCTAATAAAGCCATTTTTAGACAATTCGTAAACTTTTTAAAGGAACATGATTATTCTGTTTCTTATTCAAATGTTTACTGTCCTGACTATGGGATTCCGCAAAAAAGAAGAAGATTAGTGCTTTTAGCTTCAAAGTTAGGTGAAATTGAAATTATTGAAAAAACCCATAGTCCAGATAGTTACCGTTCGACATACGATGCCATTGGTAATTTACCAGAAGTATTGGCTGGTGAAAAATTGGAAAATGACCCGATACATTATACTACTTGTCTTTCACCTAAAAACATTAAAAGAATTCAATCTTCAAAACCTAACGGTACTTGGTTAGATTGGGATGAAAGTCTTAGGTTAGCTTGTCATAAAAAGGAAACAGGAACTACTTACAAATCAGTTTATGGTCGTATGTCTTGGGACGAACCTTCGCCAACAATTACGACCCAGTTCTATAATTTTGGGACAGGTAGGTTTGGTCATCCTGTGCAAGACAGGGCGCTTACTGTAAGAGAAGCTGCCTTACTTCAAACTTTTCCGAAAAATTATATTTTCTACAAAAATGAAGAAGATATATCAATAACAAAATTGGGTGTCCATATCGGAAATGCCGTACCTGTAGATTTAGGCCTTGTAATTGGTAAAAGCATCTTGAAACATCTTGAAAAGTTCAGCATATGAAAAATTATACCTTTAATATATCCTTGAGTGTTTTAAATCATCTGGGTCGAAATTTATACCGGAATTTTATAACTGTTCTTGGCGAGGCTATTTCAAATGCATGGGATGCCGATGCGAAAAATGTATGGATATATATTGACCGGGATAAAAATTCTTTGATTATTAAAGACGACGGATTAGGGATGAATGATAGTGATTTTCAAAACAAGTTTTTGAAAATAGGTTATTCAAAGCGAAAAGACGGGTCTATACAAACTGAATCAGGACGACCTTTTATAGGCAGAAAAGGGATAGGGAAATTAGCACTTCTTTCTTGTGCGAAGCGAATTCATATTTTCACAAAAACAGAAAACTCAGAATTCATTGGGGGAGTTATTGACAATAGCAGTTTAGACCAGGCAATAGATGATGACAACTCACAGTATCAATTAGAAAACGTAAATTCAAATGCTTTTGATTCATTGAAACGATCATTGCATAGTGGCACAATTATTTACTTTGAAGATGTTAACGATGGAATTAAGAATAGGGTTGAATATATCCGAAAGTTGATTGCCTTATTTTTTCGTTTTTCTCTTTTTGATAATTCATTCAAAATAATTCTAAATGACGAGCAAATTACATTAAATGAATTGAACGACTTGGTTCTAAGTACTCAATTTGTATGGCAAATTAATTCCATTAATGACCCTTTTTTACAAGAAAAAATATCAGCAACAAGAGAACATATTAAACAATATAAGAAGTTATCTTCTCGATTGTCTATCAATGGATTTATAGCCTCTGTTGAGAAACCTTCACATTTAAAAATTAGAGGAACTGAAGAAAAAGTATCCGTAGATTTATTTGTTAATGGGAGGCTGAGAGAGAAAGATATTTTGAAACACATTCCGTCAACAAGGATTGTAGAAAGTTATTTGTTTGGTCAAATTCATTTTAACGAGTTAGATGGTGATATTGACAGATTCACAAGTAGCAGAGAGGGTGTAATATCTGATGACCCTGAATTTCAATCATTACTCAAAGAACTAAAGGACAATATTATAAGAGTTATTATTGAAGATTGGGACATTTGGAGAGTTGAAAGAAATCAAGAAGGGGATTCTGAAAACACTCGAATTACTAAAAAGGAAAGAAAATCCAAAGAACTCTTTATTACTGTTTCAGATGAGTTTGTTCCACCTAAAACATCACCTCAAAGAAGTAAGGTAGAAGAATGGATTAATTCATTAAGCAATGATGCTCAATTTAATTTTACTTCATATAGTGAATGCTTTGTTTCTGAAAACCTTCTAAGGAAGTTTATTGAAGAAAAATCAATAACTCTTACACAAGAGGCTGATAAGGAAATAGAAAAATGGAAAGAAGCAGAAAATAGAAATAAAGGAAATGCAAATCTTAGCATTGAATTAAGGCAAAGCAATAGCGATTTGACTTTCCTATCAATGGACGGTCTAGCAAATTTGACAGATAAAGTTGACCCCATTAAAAGCGCAGGATTGTCAAGAGATGCTAAAGAATATAAACCAATTCGAGACGCTATAGCTCATACTGCATTGTTGACAGACTTAGCTAAAAATAGACTTTCATCTACATATGAGAACATTAAGGCAAGAATAAAAAAGTTATTAGAATAAATGCCTACCCTAAAAGCCATACATATTGCCAAGTCGCGCAAAACCAGCCGCCTCAACTCGTCCTCGTTTTAGTCAGGCCCGTAAGCAGGCCAACGAGGATGAAATCTATTCCAGCATTTGAAATGCCATTTCACAAATCCCCCCAATAGCGCGAGTCTGAAACTACGGCCACCGCGCCCAACTGGCGCAAGCAATAACCCCGTCCCTAAGCCTGTCTAAATAGTTGTGCATATTTAATTGAATATCGAATTTATTAGCTACTTTTGGTTCTATTATTGAAATAACAATTTATTCAATTTAATCTATCAATATCACGATCTTAGAAAATTTGAATAATTGAAAATTGATTAATAAGTAAAGAACTAAGGTGGATTTGACACGGCATCAAGTCAAAATTAGCAGAGTAATACTATTTAAAGTATTGAGATATATTAGTGCTTCAATAATTGGTATAGTATCATTTATTTTGATGTCACAGCAAATTATACAAAACTTAAATTCACCGAAAGTTATTCTATTAACTAATACAACTTTAACAAGAAACGTCTCACCAAATTTATCAGATTCCAATATAAATAGTCTTTTTGGAGATTGTAATATTAAATCAAATGAATTGGTAATATTAGAAGATATTCTATCATCAAAATTTGTTATATCAATCAGGATTTTAAATGAAGGTAAATTGCAAGCAGATAATATGACTATTACTATATCAGATAGTCATGGAATTATTGAATTTACTGATCTCTTGGGTAACGTGACAATTGAAAAATATACAAACCACTATAAGCTTGGAAACCTGCACCAATTTGGTGAAGTTTCAATAAAAATTTGGACAAATAAAAGAATTATTAGTGAAGAAGAATTAGTTATATCTTATGAAGGCGATGTACATTATCCGCTAAAAAGAAATTTTTCTAAACTAAATTAACTATATAAACTATGCTTAATAGGTCTATTCTAAAATGGATAAAATCTCAAAGGATTATTTCAATTCCTGTGATAATCGGACTTATTGCATCTTTTGTTTTAATATTTGAACAACTTTTTGAAATATATAGAAACTTAGAGTTAACACATTCATATCTTTTAAATTATAAAATATTTTTAGCAATCGGAACTGGTGTCTTTATTCTGTTATTTATTTTCGGTGTTAGTAAATATATAAGAATAAGCAAGATAAACACTTCAGTTAATTTACATGATTTATTTGGAGTTGAATCTAAAGATCAAGCTAAAGAATTATTATATAAATCTGAATCCATAGTATATAAAATTGCAAAATTGTGGGAATTTATACTATTAGTTTGGGCTTTAACATATGCTATAAATTTTATAAGTTTAAATCTTAATATCTCTGAACACTTTGTTATTCTAAGACCTATTTACAATTTTCTTAATAATCTTTCCACAATTGCACTTTATGTAGCTTATCTATTGATTGCGTTTCAATCGCACAAAAGCATTTTTGCGTCCAGATCATTTATCTTCTCGATTACTTTAATTATTATATATTCATGTTTTGATGTAATATCTACTTTTTTCCTCATAGATTCTAGTGATAAAACTTTACAACATCTTCTTCATTTTTTCCCCGGATTATTTTCTGGATTAGTGATTGCATTATTTGTAGGTAGATTAGATAGTAGGATTTTAAATCCGCCCATAGCAATAATTTCCATATTGTATTTGTATGCAATTATACAAATATTGTATCCTATAATGGACAGTCTACAGTATTCTAGTAATAAAGATTATTTTTATTCCAATAATATTTATCTTTATAATACTATTTTACTTTTACTCTCATATTTTTCGCTAATATGTAAAATAGCATTTTATCTATTGATCATTTGGTGTATTGCTACTCGTAGATTACTCACATATCTCTTGTTCATTAGTTCAAGTCAAGAAAACGTAATAAGATTTCGTACTTTGGTTAAAGAGTGAGAAATGCATAACAAGTCATAATAATCCACTTATTTATGTTTTAGGCAGATAATAATAGTGTAGGAAACACTTTAATTATTTCAATTATTTCTCACTACATTACTCTATTCATCAGTATTTCCAACATTCCACCATTTAACAAAATTCCAACGGTGAGCAGGCCTACGAGGATGAAATCTATTCCGGCATTTGAAATGCAATTTCACTTATCCAATTCTGCCCCCACGTTATCCGTAGCGTTCCAGCTGCGGACATTAAGTAATCATAACCACTGCCGACAACCCAATAAATGCAAAGCATTTAATTCGCGGCCTTAGATTTCCCTCGTTCTCCGAAGCCTAAGCGCAGGAGAAATGCAACCCATCCCCAGCACCACCGTACAATACCCGGCCTAATTATAAAACACAAACCCATGGCAATGAAAAAATCAATTACCCGTCCCGGTGAATACGAAACAAGATTAAATGAAGTATTAACAACCTTAAAGCAAAAAATCAACACCTGTGTTCAAACCGGTTTACATGACACGCCCGAATCATCATTCCCCCTTCGTCTCATCACACCCTGCTGTTCCGGATTTGTAATCCGGAACAAACTATCAATGGATTTAAAATCCATCACCTATCCAGCTTTTCCTTAAAATCTATCAATCCTCTATCTGCATGATCTGCATTCTAAACACCAGAAGAAAGTATCCAATCCCCTAACTAACCGTAGTCTCACGACTACGCTTCCTGGTGTCAAAATCTCCAGGATTTAGGTATAAACCCGCCCTCTCAATCAAAATATCAAGCAGAACCATTTTTCCTTCGCACTCCGTAGCCCTGCATGCCGTTCAGGTATATTCAATGTAGGAAGCCATCCAACCAACAAAAGATACCAACCTCCCGGTAGTTGTCGGACCCAACTAATAACATCCATTCCAAAAACATTTTTTCATACCTTAGCAAGGCAAAAATAAACCTGTGCAACGTAACAACGACACCAAATTGCTAAACCCGTTTTACACATACTTACATATGGCTGCCACATGCCTGATTGATTCATATGTAGGAATATATTCCGCCGTAAACGAATTAAAATCAGGCAAAACGATTGTGGACAAAGTGGAACTAATGACCATTGGGGTAGCGCTAGCAGGTAGTTGTGTACAATTAATATAAATGGAATATGGCAAAAAATGACAAAATTCTACTAGATGGAATCATTGACGATCGAATAGATCAGAAATTACCCTCTAATAAGAGAGATGAGGCTTTTGAGTTTTTAGCTTTTGAACAGACATTAAAAAGGTTTGACCTATCCAATGATGAGATTCAATCAGGATGTGTAGATGGTAGAAATGATGGTGGAATAGACGGTTTTTATATAATTGTTAACGGACATATTTTATCTGACCCACAATCTTTTAAATGGCCAAAGTCAGGCTCTGAATTAGAAGTATGGATAATCACGTGTAAACATCACGATACATTTAAGCAAGCTCCCTTAGATAATTTGGTTGCAAGCATTTCAGAACTCTTTGACTTTACAATTGACAATGATTATTTACAAGGTGACTATTCTGAACAAATATTGCAATTCAGAACAAACCTAAGGTTTGCTTATAGGAAGGTGTCTCCTAGACTAACAAAATTCACTTTGAATTTTTGTTATGCATCTAGAGGGAATACTCAAGAATTAGGTGAATCCATTATTTCCAGATCTAATCAAATAACTAAAATTGCTGAAGAATCATTTGGAAATTGCAACTCCAAATTCTTCTTTTATGGGGCAACAGAACTGATTGAATTACATAGAAAGACTCCCAATTTTTCATTAGATCTTCCATTTAAAGAGGACTTATCGAGTGGTGAACGTTATGTTTTTCTCGTACATTTAAAAGATTACTATGAATTTATCTCAGATGAGGGGACTCTTAGACGTTATCTTTTTGACTCTAATGTAAGAGATTTTATGGGATTAAATAGGGTTAACGAAGATATTAAAGCTACATTAGCAAATTACAATTCTCCTGATTTTTGGTTACTAAACAATGGAGTAACTATTCTTTCAACTCGAGCAAGTGTCATTGGTAAAATAATCCAGATAGAAGATATTCAAATTGTAAATGGTTTGCAAACATCCGAATCCATATTTAGGCATTTTAACGAAGGTCTAGATGACCCGAATAATCGTTCAGTACTTGTTAAAGTGATCGTTTCAGAAGATGATACAATTCGTGACACAATAATTCGAGCGACCAATAATCAAACTACTGTGGAGCTAGCCTCATTGCATGCTACAGATAAAATACAAAGAGATATTGAAGATGTCTTAAAACAAAATGATTTATACTATGAAAGACGTGTAAATTATTATAAAAATCAAGGGATTTCATCTGAAAAGATTCTTACACCTTTATATTTAGCATCTGGTTTTGTCAATCTAATTTTGAAGTCATCTGATCAAGCTAGTAAATTAAAGTCTCGATTTATGAGATCAGATGTAGCTTATAATAGTGTTTTTTCATCGGAAACAGACCTAAATATATGGCCCGTAATTGCTAAAATTCTTAAAAGAACTGATGAGTTTCTTGAAACCGTTAGGCCCAGCGGAAACCGTGGTAGCGAAAGATTTCTTAAATCCAAGAGGCAATTTTTAAGCTTTTTAACTATATCTCGATTATTAGGCTCTTTCAATTTTAGTATTAATGATTTAATTAATATAGATCTATCACTTTTCAATAAAGAAGAACTAAATAAAACATGGCCATTGGTAAAAGACATTGAACCAGCTTCAAGTTATAGATCAAAAACAAACAAGAGCTATTTTATTGCTCTTTGTACACAAGCAGAAACTGAATGGGAAATAAAAGGAATTGAACGAATAACAAAAGGTAAAGTGCCTAATCTTAAGAATGTAATAAGATCAAAACCTATAAAAAATGTAAGACGAAAAGAAATTACAATTGAGTTTGCTCTTTTGGTTAATGAATTACTTCCAGAACAGCCTTGGAAACCAGGCGTGCATCTTGAGATAATTAACAAGTTGGAATGCACAAAGAGTGAATACTTTGATGCCGTTAAATTATTAATTGAGGAGGGGCATAGAAACGTGCAAAAAGATGGAGTTGTATATAATGAAAACGGTGATGTAATTACATTTGATAGAGACAGAGTTGATTCTGAAACTTTAGAATTAAAAGAATAACTGTACACAACAGCCGCTAAAGTGCATGCCTCCTATCGTCAGCACGACACCTTAGCGGCAAGCCGTAGTCTCACGACTACGCTTCCTGGTGTCAAAATCTCCAGGATTTTGGTATAAACCCGCCCGCTCAATCAAAATATCAAGCAGTATCATTTTCCCTTCGCACTCCGTAGCCCTGCATGCCAATCAAATATGCTCAGTGTTGGGGTTTCCTTAACTGTAGATTTAGCCTGGGAGTACTTTGTTCGCGCCAGCCAACCCAATAGATGCGGAGCATCTACCTTCCGGCCTTAGATTTTTTCCGTAGCTTTTTCAATCCGAAGCACTACAGGGATGGCCCTGTGTAAGAAACCCTTGAACCACTACAGTTCCAAATAAAAATTACATAATTCCTGTTACAAAGCCATCAAACAGCCACACCATAACAGGGCTTGAGTTTCGCAGCTCCCGATAGCTATCGGGACGAGGATTAGAAAAACAAGGAAAAAATCTGCAGCCTTGATGCCTGCCCGCCCACTGGCGGGTTTGATTACTTTGTATCAAGACAAAGTAATAAAAATATAAATACCTCAACTCAACTCCTCCTCGTTTTAGCCATGCCCATGAGCAGGCCAACGAGGATGGAATCTATTCCGGCATTTGAAATGCCATTTCCCTCGTTCTCCGTAGCCTAAGCGTAGAAGAATTGCAACCCCATCCCAAGCACCACCGTACAATACCCACCCTAATTATAAAACACAAACCCATGGCAACGAAAAAATCAATTACCCATCCTTCGGTCTCCGAAGCCTTGTCTGCCGAAAGGCAGATTCAGCGAAGGAGACCCTTGATCCCCCTTCGTCTCATCTCACCCCGCGAGCAGGCCCGCATCAACAAGTTTAATAACTACCTCGAAAAAAACATCTATTCCGGCCTCGGCACCCTCTGTTATGACGGCACCCATGGCCCATCTCCCGAGTTTTCCCCCACCGACTTCGAAATCCTGCTCCGTCGCACAAGCCGACACAAACTACCCCTACACTCATTTCAGATCAACTCCCCCCGGGGCTTCTGGGATGCCTGGGAACACACCATGTACAACACCACCCCCGACGATCCCCAATGGTATTTCACCGCCTTCAGCCGCAGCCAGTCCCTAAGCATCCCCTTCACCTACGAACCCCTCTTCCTCAACATTTTCATGCCTTCTGTTTCCAAAGCCCCGCATACCCTTAGGTAAGCTCGGCGTAGAAAATTACTAACTCATCTTCAAGATCAGAACACAAGTTCCCTCTCCTCCTCATTAATTAATACGGTTATTTTTCCCCAGTCCCGGTTTTACAATTCTTTTTTATGTCATCTATTATAATTTTTTAATTAAATTAGCATCGGAATAAATTATAAAAACCGTGAACTAAAACACGAATATTTTAACTAATAAATGATAACGGATCACTTTCGGTAGTTATCTGCATTATCAAATTCAGAATCCCTATCAATATCGGGTTGTGATATAAGTTGCTGATTTTTATTATATGATCGTCATCTGGTGAAAAGTGCTAAACATTAATAATAATCTTAAAAAAAGAAAATTATGGACTCAAATTCAAAGGAGGATTCTGCATTAGGAATATTACAGAACGTAAATGAAAATATTGACAGTTATTTAGGAAACATAATCGCCATTGGATTTAATCCACCCGATTCATATGATCCTGAACGCGACATTTTTTGCGAAAAAATGATTAAGCAATGTGAATTAGCAGAAAAAGAATCTCAAACTAATGAAGTATTATTTACAAGCAACATTTTAAAGGCACGGCTATACGGATGTTGGGAAAAACCATTAGGAGTTAGGGGTACTCATGGAAAAGCAGTAAAATGCTATGAGAAAGCATTAGAGTTAGCCAGCAATGATGAAGATGAAGCATTTATTAGGTATCAATATGGCATGTTTCTTAAAGTTGGTTTCGGTGGTAGTGAAAATTTGGCGAAAGAAAATTTTGAACGTGCCATTGAGTTGGTTGGTGAAGATAGTCAATTAGGAATAGATTGCACTAACCAAATTAGCAAAGATGAAAATAAAGTTAGTAATAAAAAGGGCTGTTTCATTGCAACTGCGGTTTATGGTTCACCATATGCAACTGAAGTTGAAATACTCAAAGAATTTAGAGATAATTGGCTTTTAAAAAATTCATTTGGAAAAATATTTGTAAAAATTTATTATTCGGTTTCACCAGGTATTGCCAGAAAAATATCAAGAAACGAAAGTTTAAAGAATTTGACTAAGAAAACCGTCATTATCCCTGTGCTTAAAATTGCAAAACGAATTAAGAAAAATAAATAATTAAAAAGCCTAAAAGTATGTCACTTCAAAAAATTGGACGAGTTACATCTGGAAAAACCAAAAAGAGTTATGAAGTATTTTGGAATCCTGCTGACAGAAACGCTTATGTTGGCTGGGGAGGCCGCACAAATGTAGGAAAAGCAAGTTCTGCATCAGAAGCAATGAACAAAGCTGAAGCATTTCTTTACAATAAGTAAGGTATTTGCAGCAAGGTGAAATGACAAAGCAAATAGCTAAAAAGCAGCTAATTTTCGGCTATATATTTGCACTAATAGGATTTATTATTGGAGCTAATATTGAAGTCCATGAAAATTATTTATTATCCATTCTGTTAATGGGATATATTTCATGGGCTGGTTATTGGGGCTGGCAAATATCATCAAAATCAATTAATGAGTTTTTCTCAACAATGATTGTAATTGATAGCAACCTCTATAGATTATTGTTAGAGTTTCTTTACAAAAAGGTATTGGTCTATTGTATCATATTTTCAATAAGTTTGGTTATTGGAACTTGTGGGGGGGCATTTTACAAGCAATTGCAATTATCACGAATGGCATATTTATAATAAATCAAAATAATGTAAACCAAATTATATTACAATGGCTTCATATGAACAAACCAAATTAGAACTTTCTGTATTATTTAAAAGATATCCAAATTCCTTAAAAATTATAGCTAATGAAAATGATGTAGATACTTTGAATATTGATAAAGTAATAGAAAAAGGATTTAAGGAATTTTATTTTACAGACGATAAGCTAATTAGCTATATAAAAGAAAAACTAAAAGAAGGGTGTGAAATTGCAATTCAACCTGCGGGAAAATACAGTTATTTAATTTTTGCGTCTAAAGGACTTTTTAAATTTTGAAATTATGATTAAATGGGATTTAAATAACAGGTTATGGCGAAGTGATAAACATTGGTTAAGGTATATATCAGCAACCAATTCACTTAATAGATCGATGTCAAATCAGCCTTACATTGCGGATGATTTTTTAACTATCGCAAATAATCTTGATGACATAATGCAGGATTATGAACTGAATTATTGCCAAATAGAAGATCCGATGTTTTTCTTTGCTTTTGCAACATCAAATGCACTTTTCCTTCAGATAGGAAAAAAATTCGATGAAATGGGTTCGACGAGAATAGGTTATATAGTTAATGGATATAAGGAAGGATTAACCAAACATTTACTTTACCCATCATATAATCTGGCAATATTAAAAGTCCTGATTGAAACTTTCTTCCAATTTGCAAATGATGATGATAAAAATTGGTTGAATGACAATAGGTTTAAATTCGTTCCTTATGAAATCAATGAAGAAAATTGAAATATATTAACTTCGGCCCTATGCACAGTATACTAGTGCCAATTTATCGAAAATATTAAGCAGGATCACCCCCGTTATTTTGTCACTAATTTAACTGACATTTTTTTGGTAACTCTATAAGCAATCAAAATTATTTAAGATCTAATTAATTAGTAGATTAGCGTATTTAAAATCAATAACATTATCTCAAATTCACTCTTTTGATTCATAATAATTATAATTTTGACTAATAACCTCTTAAATAATTTCTTATGGTATTATTAAAAAATTCATTGATATTCATTTGGCAAAATCAAATTCGGAATGAGTTTGTAAACGGTCGGATTATATATGAACGCCAATTGCAGGCTATGTTCTATTTTTATTTACGCACATTATTACCCGGCGAATATGTTATTTGGGTTGAGCCTGTTGTTGAAATAAATAATATAGAAAACTATAATAAGGTAAAACCTGATCTGATCATTACAAAAAACAGCCAGGTAATCGCCATAATTGAATTAAAATTTAAACCGTGGGAATCCATCAATAATTATGTTCCGGATATTCGTAAGCTATGTCTTTTTGAAGAAATAGCATCGACAAACTTGAAACTTGATTTAAGTGTGAAACCAAACTCTCCCAATTGGAATGTTCAAAAACTAAACAAAGGGAATTCATCATTTACACTAATAGAGGATCACCTAAGTGTTTTCGTTGCATTTTATCATCCCGATGATAAGTACACTCCAAATTTGGATAGTGTAACTAAAAGGCCAAAGAATTTTCTATACCTAAAGGGGCATTTTACCGGCCCCGATGATGTTATTTTGGAATATGAAAATTGAACAAAAAATGAATAGCATATAATTTTCTTAATTGAATCAACAATTTCAATTTATTATCCATAAACTCTATCTTGCATAAATATGAAAACGCATCCATTTGAACCTATTATTTTTAATGAAACAAAATGCCTAATTATCGGCTCGCTCCCACCTGAATCAGCCAATTTTTATTTTTCTAATTCCACAAACACAAGGTTATGGGATATACTAACAGCAATTAAAGAAGATTCTGAGATTATTCATAACAAAGCCAATGCTAAATCAATAGATGAAAAAATAGATATTTTACGATCACTTAATCTCGGAATTAATGATATTATTTTGGAATATGACAGGAAAGACTACAGTTCAGTTTCCGATTCCGATATTATCCCTTTGAAATATAGTCCGATTATTAAAAGTATTCATGATACCCATGTTGTTAAATTATTATTCCTATATAGAAGTGCAGCGGCTTGGTTTTTACATTCATTGGTATCTGATATTCCTTTGCAAAATCCAGTATTGGATACAGAAATTAATTATGGTGTTTTTAAAGAAATTGTTGTAAACGGAAGATTGGTAGAATGTATATTGCTGCCCAATCCGCTTAATCGTGGTAAGGCTGGTGAAACATTAATTTTCAAACTGAGCTGTTATCGCAATGAAATTATAAGCATTTATCGTAATTTAAATCCGATAGATGTAATTTTTAACCGATTAGATGATTGGCGCAAACTTCCTTCATATCAATTAGAAAGAAGGTTCGATATATTCTTTTCATTATATCTTGAAGATATACTTGCAAAAAAATATAAAACTACCATAACTGCCATTATTCCTGAGTTTCCTGTTAGGGTAGGATACTTGAAATCTAATCACCGTCGCCCAAATAAATCATTTAAAATTGATTATTTGGCAATTAGCGCTAAGGATAAAAGAGTATTTTTTGTTGAGCTTAAGACAGATAATAGTTCAATTCGTCCCATACAAATGCAAAATATGCTAAAAGCTAAAGAATTGGGGCTCAATAAAATCATTGAAGGTATTATTAAAGTTTATAATGAGGCGGTCAAATCATATTCCAAATTCAAAACAAAACATCTGTTCCTGCTGCAAACTTTACAAAATTATGGATTGGTAACTTGGCAAAATAATAAATTTGTTGCCATTGATAATAAGTATGCAATTTCAATTGTCTTGATCGAACCACAGAACTCTAAACTAATTTTTAAAGACTGTGATGTTATTTTATTTGATGAAATAATACCTCAAATTATGTCTAAATCCGATGACCTTTCCACAAGAATTGCAGCATCAATGCAAGAATGGAAAGATAATCCTGTGATTTAATTTAATCCTAACTATCCCTAACTAACCGTAGTCTCACGACTAAGCTTCCTGGTTTCAAAATCTCCAGGATTTTAGTATAAACCCGCCCGCTCAATTAAAATATCAAGCAGTATTATTTTACCTTCGCACTCCAAAGCCCTGCATGCAAATCAAGTTTGCTCAGCGTTGGGGTTTCCTTCACTGTAGATTTAGCCTGGGAGTACTTTGTTCGCGCCAGCCAACCCAATAGATGCGGAGCATCTACCAAATGGCCTTAGAGTTTTTCCGTAGCTTTTTCAACCCGAAGCACTGTAATGTCGGCCTCGTGTAAGAAACCCTTGAACCACTAAAAATCCAGATAAAGATTTAAACAATTCCTGTTACAAAGCCATCAAACAGCCACATCTAACAGGGCTTGGTTTTTGTGGTCAGTGCAAGGATTAGAAAAATCCGCCAGTTGGCGGATAGCCTTGATTCCTGCCCGCCCTCTGGTAGGTTTGAATC
>Ga0116152_10002348_pt1 | contig 15446 bp, 11 predicted proteins | sample AD_UKC119_MetaG_FD_89894 | JGI IMG/M metagenome (GOLD analysis project Ga0116152, IMG submission 89894) | Active sludge microbial communities of municipal wastewater-treating anaerobic digesters from Hong Kong - AD_UKC119_MetaG | ecosystem: Engineered > Bioreactor > Anaerobic > Digestate... | reverse complement strand
GCTCTGGCGGACTGCGGGCGGACGGGACCGCTTCTACTGGGAGCACGTCGAGTCGGGACACGTCTTCTGCGCCGTCGGCAACGTCGACGAGACCGAGAGCAGCGGCCCCTCGCGCTTCGCCGACGTCCGACGCTGGCTCGAGGAGCGATGCGCCCGTCTCGACTTCGTCGGTGCAGCGTCGCCCTGGCCGGCCCCGCTCGCCCTCGGCGGCTTCGCCTTCGACGACGACGGTCCGACGACGGAACCATGGAAGGGCTTTCCCGCCGCGCGCTTCGTGATGCCCGAGCAGCTCTTCGAGCGGCGGGGCGACGCGATCCTCGAGCTGCAGCTCGTGCGCGTCGAGCCGGGCGCTTCGGTCGCTCAGCTGGAGTCCGCGCTCGCAGAGCGCGCCACCGCGAGTGCGGACGTGGACGACGGCGACCCGGGCCGCGAGTCGGCGTCGGGCGTGTCCACGGCCGCGGAATGCGAAGCGGCGCGTGCGTCGAGCTGGCCTCCGGGACCGGAGTACCGCGTGCAGTCGGATCGCGCGCACGACGTCTTCCGGGCCCAGGTGCGCAAGGCGACGGAGGAGATCGCGACGGGTGGGCTCGAGAAGGTGGTGCTGGCGCGATCCCTGCGCGTCGAGCACGACGGGGCGGTCGACGTCGCGGACTTCCTCGCGCGGCTGCGCGCGATCTATCCGAGCTGCACGCTGGTCGCGATGGGACGCGGGTCGAAGGTCTTCCTGGCCGCGACGCCCGAGACGCTGGTCCGCGTCAAAGGGCGACGGGTCGCGACCGCGGCGCTCGCGGGCTCGGCGCCGCGGGGGCGTACGCCGGAGGAGGACGCGGAGATCGGTCGCGCACTGCTCGCCAGCGCGAAGGATCGCGCCGAGCACGCGCACGTCGTACACGCGATCCGATCCGTGCTCGATGCCCGCTGCGACCGGCTCGAGATGGCCGACGCGCCGCGGCTGCGACCGCTCTTCGGCATCCAGCACCTCGAGACCCCCTTCGTCGGGCGGCTCGCGCAGGACGGTGCAGCGACCGGCGTGCTCGAGCTCGTCGAGGCCCTGCATCCCACGCCCGCCGTCGGAGGCACGCCGGCCGCGGCGGCGCGACGCTTCCTCGCTCGGGTCGAAGGGCTCGATCGGGGCTGGTATGCGGCGCCGATCGGTTGGCTCGATGCGGAAGGCGGTGGCGACTTCCGCGTCGCGCTGCGATCGGCCTTGATCGACGGTGTGGCGGGGGCGGGGGAAGAGCCGGTCGCCGGCTCGCCGCCGCCCGAGGCTTCGAGCCGGGCGCTGCTCTTCGCGGGCGTCGGACTCGTCGCGGGCTCGGATCCCGAGCGCGAGCTCGAAGAGACCCGCATCAAGCTGCGTGCGCTGCTCGCGCCGCTCACGGAGATCTGAGATGGCGGGGGCCTTCGAGGCCGATTCCGAGGCGGCCTGGGCCTACTGCGCGGCGTTCTTCGAGGCGCTCCGCGAGGCCGGCGTCGAGCACGTCGTGATCTCGCCGGGCTCGCGCTCGACGCCCCTCGCGATCGTTGCCGAGGCGACGCCGGGGCTGCGGACGTGGATCGTGCTCGACGAGCGATCCGCCGCGTTCTTCGGGCTCGGCCTCGGGCGCGCCAGCCGGCGTCCGGCGGCGCTGGTCTGCACCTCGGGCACCGCCGCCGCGAACTATCTGCCGGCCATCGTCGAGGCGCATCACGCCCGGGTCCCGCTCGTCGTCCTCACGGCCGATCGACCGCCCGAGCTGCGGGACTGGGGCGCCGGCCAGACGATCGAGCAGACGGGGCTCTTCGGACGGCATCCGCGCTGGGCCGCCGAGGTGCCGATCGCGGGAGCGGGCGACGACGCGCTTCGGCATGCGCGGCGGCTCGCGGCGAGGGCCGTCGCCGTGGCGGTCGGTCGACCGGCCGGCGCCGTGCATCTGAACTGGCCCTTCCGCGAGCCCCTCGAGCCGCCGGCGGGCTGGTCGACCGGGTCGCCGGCGGAGATCGCTGCATCGGGCGGCGGGGCGGACGTGCGTATCGAGGGCGGGCGTGCCTCCGGCGGCTCGTCCGTTTCGGTGCCTGCGGGCGACCCGGGGCTGCGCTTCACGACGGCGGGTGAGCAGGCGGATCCGGCGGACGTGGCCGCGCTCGTCGCGCTGGCGCGGCAGGAGCGGGCGGGGGTCGTGTGCTGCGGGCCGATGGATCCGGCGCCGGAGCTGGCGCGCGCGATCCGCGACTTCGCGCGGGCGGCGGGCTGGCCCGTGCTGGCGGATCCGGCGTCTTCCTTGCGAGGTGGCTGCGAGGGGGGCGATCCGATCGTGCTGGCGATGGGCGATGCGCTCGCGCGGGCGCCGGGGTTCGTGGCGCAGAGGCGGCCGCGCGTCGTGCTGCGGCTCGGCGAGGCGCCGGTCTCGAAGGCCCAGCGGCTCTGGCTCGAGGCGGCGGATCCCGCGGCGGTCTGGTGGCTCGACGAAGGCCAGCAATGGGGTGAGCCCTCGCGACGGGCGACCCGCGTCGTGCGCGGCGGGGCGGCGTCGCTCCTCTCGAGTGCCGCGGACGCGCTCGGCGGCGACCCTGCCTCCGACAGCGAATGGTGTCGGGCGCTCGTCGCTGCGGACCAGGCGGCAGGTCAAGCCCTCGAGACCCACGCCCGGACCGACGATGCCTGGTCGGGTCTCTCGATCGCGACGTCCCTCGCGCGGCGCCTTCCGGGCGACGCGACGCTCTTCGCTTCGAATAGCATGGCGATCCGGCTGCTCGACCTCGCCCTTCCGACCGGCGCTTCGCCGCTCCGGGTCTTCGCGAATCGCGGCGCGAGCGGCATCGACGGCGTGACCTCGACCGCGCTCGGTGTGGCCGCCGCCGGTCCCGGCCGCAGCGTGCTCCTGACCGGCGACCTCGCGTTCCTGCACGACCTCTCGGGGCTCCTGCTGGCCCGGCGGGAGCCGCTGCCGCTCACGATCGTCGTGCTCGACGACGATGGCGGCGGAATCTTCTCCTTCCTGCCGATCGCTGCACGGGGCGAAGCGGTCCGCTTCGATCGTCTCTTCCGGACCCCACACGGTGTCGATCTCGCGCAGGCGGCGCCGCTCTTCGGTCTGCCCGTGCAGGGCGTCGATTCGCTCGCTGCCTTCGAGTCGGCCTTCGATCGGGCGCTCGACGAGCCGGGGGTCTCGATCGTGCACGCGCGACTCGAGCCGCGGCGCAACGCCGAGGCCTTCCGGGCGGGGCTGGCTGCGCTCGTCGCCGCCGTGGATGCGACGCAGTCCGCGAGGATGGGGCGGGGGGCGCGATGAGTCACGCCGCGGCGCGGGCGGAGGTGGGTACCGAGGGCTTCGTGCGCGCGGGCGGGATCACATTGCGGGCCGTTCGCGACGCGGGCGCCGGCCGCAGCGTGCTCGTCCTGCACGGCTTCACGGGATCGGCCGAGAGCATGCAGGGCGTGGCGCGCGACCTGGCCGGGCGCCGTGAGGTCGTGCGGCTCGAGCTCGTGGGACACGGCGGCAGCGACGCGCCGCGTGAGCTCGCCGCCTACGCGATGCCGGCCTGTGCGGGTCAGATCGTGGACGCGGTGGCGGGGCTCGGGCTCGAGCGTCCGCATCTGCTCGGCTACTCGATGGGTGGACGGGCGGCGCTGGCGGCGGCGATCGCGGCGCCCGAGGCCTTCTCGAGTCTCGTACTCGTCGGGGCGACGGCGGGGATCGCGGATCCGATCGCGCGCGCCGAGCGGGTCGTCGCGGACGAGGCCCTCGCTGCGCGCATCGAGCGCGAGGGGATCGAGGCCTTCGTCGACGCGTGGATGGCGCTGCCCCTCTTCGCGAGCCAGGCCCGACTCGGCCCCGAGGCGCTCGCCCGCTCGCGCAGGGACCGCCTTCGCCAGCGGCCTCAGGGGCTCGCGAACAGCCTGCGTGGGATGGGCGCCGGCGCGCAGCCGCCGCTCCACGACCGCCTCGATCGGATCGCGGTTCCCGTGCTGCTGGTCGTCGGCGAGGAGGATGCGAAGTTCCGCGGGATCGCGGAGGAGCTCCGTCGCCTGCTCGCCGATGCGCGCATCGCGATCCTGCCCGACGCGGGCCACGCCGCGCATCTCGAGGCGCCGGCGGCCTTCGCGGCCTGCGTGTCGCACTTCCTCGACGACGTCGACGCGGGCCGGGAGGAACGCTCGTGAGCGGAGAGGGCACTGCCTCCGTCCCGTCCGCCGCGTCGCCGCTGCCGCCGCCGGGGGGGCTGCGCGCGTGGCTCCTCGCAGCCCGACCGCGCACGTTGCCCGTGTCGCTCGCACCCGTGCTCGTCGGCACCGCCGTCGCGAGTGTCGTCGGAAGCGTGCGGCCCGGTCCCGCGCTCGCCGCGGGAATCGGGGCGCTGCTGCTGCAGATCGGCTCGAACCTCGCGAACGACGTCTTCGACTTCGAGAAGGGCGCCGATACGGAGGACAGGATCGGTCCGCCGCGCGCGACCCAGCTGGGGCTGCTCACACCGACGGCCATGAAGCGCGGGATGGTCGTCGTGTTCGGTGGGGCGACGCTCGTCGGGCTCTATCTCACCTGGGTCGCGGGACCGATCGTTCTCGCGATCGGCGCCGCCTCCATCCTCGCCGCGATCGCGTACACGGGGGGCCCCTGGCCCCTCGGCTACCACGGCCTCGGCGACCTCGCGGTCTTCGTCTTCTTCGGACTCGTCGCGGTCCTGGGCACGGCCTTCGTGCAGCTCGGCACGTGGCCCCTGATCGGGCTCGTGGCGGCGCTGCCCGTCGGTGCGCTCGCGACGGCGATCCTCGTGGTCAACAACCTGCGCGACATCGACACGGATCGCACGGCCGGCAAGCGAACGCTGGCCGTGCGTCTCGGACGGGTGGGCGCGCGGGCGGAGTGGGCCGGGCTGGTCTTCGGCGCCTACGCCCTCGCGCTCGTCCCCTGGCTCGCCTTCGGCGAGTCGGCGTGGGTGCTGCTGCCGTGGCTCTCCGGGCCTCGCGCCCTCGGCCTCTGGCGCATCGTCGCGCACGACACCGCGGGCCCCGCGCTCAACGAGGCGCTCGCCGGTACGGCGCAGCTCGGCTTCCTCTTCTCCCTGCTCTTCGCCGTCGGACTCGCGGCGTGAGGATCGTGCGCGCGGGCTGGCGGACCTTCCGCGTACCGCTCCGCAGGCCGCTCGCGACGGCCCACGGCGCGATCCACGAACGGCGCGGTCTGCTCGTCTCGCTCGAGGACGAGCTCGGGCACGTGGGGCAGGGCGAGGCGGCGCCGCTCGTCGACCTCGGCACGGAGGACGAGGCCGCTTGCCGGATGGCGATCGAGGCGGCGCTCTCGGCGTGGGTCGACGCGCGGTCGGCCGACGAGGCGGCAGGGCGCGCGATGCCGGATTCGCGGACGCCCTGCGCGCGGGCGGCGCTCGATGGGGCGCTCGCCGACCTCGCGGCACGCCGCGCGGGCCAACCCCTCGCGGCGTGGCTGCGCGCGCGGGCCGGTCTTGCGGGGGCGCCGGCCGAGCAGGTGGCCGTGCAGGCGCTGGTCTCGGGCGAGAAGCCGGAGGCGGTGGCCGCGAGCGCACGGGCGGCGCGCTCCGAGGGCTTCGGCGCCTTCAAGCTGAAGCTCGCCGTCGAGCCGGGTCGCGTCGATCTCGGGCGGGACCTCGAGCGGGTCGCCGCCCTGCGCGAGGCGGCCGGTCCGGCCGCGCGGCTGCGGCTCGACGCGAACGAGGCCTTCGATCGCGTGCAGGCCCGCGCCGCCTGTCGCGCCTTCGCCGTGCATCGGATCGACCTGCTCGAGCAGCCGCTCGCGCGCGACGACGTCGAGGGGCTCGCGGCGCTCACGCGCGAGGGACTCGTACCGATCGCGGCGGACGAAGCCTTGTCGGGGACAGGACTCGAGGCCTGCCTCGCGGCGCGCGCCGCCGACGTCTTCGTCGTGAAGCCCGCCGCGGCGGGTGGCGCTTCCACGGCGATCGGGATCGCGCGTCGCGCGGCAGAGGTCTCGATCGAGATCGTGTGGTCGAGCCTGATCGAGACCGAGGTCGGACTCGGGACCGCGCTGGCCCTCGCTGCCGCGCTCGCACCGTCCGCGACCGGATCCGCTGCGTGCGTGCAGGGGCTCGGGACCGCCGACTGGCTCGCGTGCGGACTCGGCGGCCGCGTGTCGGGTCCGCGTCCCGTCGCGGGCCGACTCGCCGTGCCGTCGACGCCCGGGCTCGGGCTCTCGCTCGCGCCAGCCTGGTCGATCGAGGGCGAGGTCTTCGAGGGCGAGGCGCGCGTCTACGGGAGCGGCGCGTGAGCGGGGCGCCGGGCGATGGGCGACCCGAGGCGGAGCGGGTGTCCGATCCTGCGGACGTGCGTTGGGGCGCGCGGCTCGCTTCGTGGGGGGTGGATCGCGAGGCGCTCGTCGTCGATGGGCGATCGCTCTCCTATGCCGGGCTCGCGCGCGCGGTCGACGAGACGGCCGAGGCCCTCGACGCGCACGGTCTCCGGGCCGGTGATCTCGTCGCCGTGCTCGCGCCGCCGTCCGCTGCGGGCGTTGCCCTCTTCCATGCGCTGCTCGACCGGCGGATCGTCCTGCTCCCACTGAACGCGCGCCTGCGCGAGCCCGAGCAGGCGGAGGCCCTCGCGCGGCTCCGACCGACGGCGCTGATCGTCGGGGCCGGCGTGGACACCGGCCTCGCGGCGCGGTTGGCGGAGGCGGGGGCCTGCTCGCTGATCGGCTTCGAGGCGGACGGGCCCGCGGATCCGGTACCGGTCTTCATCCTCAGGCGGCCGCTCGACCCGTCGTCACCGGACGCATCGGCCCGGCTCGTGCGGCGTGCGGATCGTGCCCGGGTCGGGGCGGCGCTCGTGCTGCTCACCTCGGGCACGAGCGGTCGTTCGAAGGGCGTCGTGCTGACGCGCGCGAATCTATGGGCGTCGGCCGAGGCGTCGATGCGCGTGCTGCCGCAGGCGCGGGGGGATCGCTGGCTGCTCTGCCTGCCGCTCTTCCACGTCGGCGGCCTCTCGATCCTCGTGCGCAGCGTGCTCGGGGGCACGGCCGTCCTGCTGCACGAGCGTTTCGACGCCGAGCACGTCGCCCGCGAACTCGAGCGCGGGGGTGTGACGCAGGTGAGCCTCGTGGCGACGATGCTGGCGCGCCTGCTCGAGGTGCGGGGCGAGGCCTCGTCGCCGCCGTCCCTGCGTGTCGTGCTGCTCGGGGGCGGGCCCGCCTCCGCCGCGCTGCTCGCGCGCGCCCACGCAGCCGGCTATCCACTCGCGCCGACCTACGGCCTGACCGAGGCCGCGTCGCAGGTCGCCACCCGCGCGCCGACGGATCCTTCGCCCGAGGACGGCGATCTCGCGGGCGGGCTGCGACCGCTGCCCGGGGTCGAGCTCCGGGTGGTCGACGCGCAGGGTCGGCCCGTGCCGGTCGGCGAGGAGGGCGAGATCCGCGTCCGCGGCGCGATCGTGATGCAGGGCTATCTCGACGAGCCCGAGGCCACGGCGGCAGCGCTCGACGGCGGCTGGCTCGCGACCGGGGACGTCGGGCGACTCGATCGCTCGGGCGGGCTGCGGGTCCTCGACCGACGCTCGGATCTGATCGTGTCCGGCGGCGAGAACGTCTATCCCGCGGAGATCGAGTCCGTGCTGCAGGCCCATCCCGCCGTCGCCGAGGCGGGCGTGGTCGGTCGCGCGGACGAGGCCTTCGGCGCGCGTCCCGTCGCCTTCGTCGTGGCGCGCGAGGGGGTGCCGATCGACCTCGACGCCCTCGCACGCTTCGCCCGCGAGCGGCTCGCGGGGTACAAGGCGCCCGTCGCCTATCACGTGGTCGAGGTCCTGCCACGAACGGCGTCGGGCAAGCTGCAGCGCGGGATTCTGGTGGAGCGACTGCGGGCGATCGACGGGGCCGGGGACGCGAGCGGGTCCGGTGGGTCCGACGATTCCGGAACCTGTTAGTCCATTTCGTCTCGACCCTCGAGGGCGGCGAGGATCAGCGCGCGCACGCGCTCCATCACCTCTTCCGCGGGCTCGCTCGCGATCACCTCGGCGGGGATCGGGTCGAGCACCTCGATCGAGATCGGGTGGCGCCCCTGGAGCAGGAAGCCGCGCTTGGGCAGGGCCTCGGCCGTGCCGCGGACGACGATCGGCTGCACGGGCACGCGATTGCGCTCGGCGATCTGGAACGCGCCGGGCTTGAACGAGCGCAGTCGGCCCGAGGCCGAGCGCGTGCCCTCCGGAAACATCAGGATCGAGCTGCCTCCCGCGATCGCACGGTCGCAGTGCCGCATCATCGCATGGGTGCTGCGCGCGTCCCCCCGACGTAGCGGGATGTAGTCGCAGAGCGTCATGTTCCAGCCGATCAGGGGCACGCGGAAGTTCTCGATCTTCGACACCCACTTGAAATGCGTGTGCAGTCGGAAGAGCACGAGGATGTCGAGCAGCGAGAGGTGGTTCGCGACGAGCACCGCCGGCCCCGCCGTATGCAGCCGCTCCCGCCCGACGACGCGCACCGGCCAGGCGGGATTCAGCCAGGTGTAGAGCGAGGCCCAGAACGAGGTGAAGGCGTGCAGCACGCGCCGCCGCCCGTCGAAGGCCGCCGTCAGCACCCACAGCAGCACGGCGATCGGGAAGAGCACGAGAGACGAGAGGAGCACGAAGCCCCAGAAGAGCAGCGAGCCGGCGACGCGCATCAGTCGATCCCGCCCCCCCGACCGATCGCGGCCTCGCGGCAGGCCGCGACGAAGGCCTCGAAGAGCCGCGCGCCCGAGGGCTCGGCCATCTTCTCGGGGTGCCACTGCACGCCGAGGGTCCAGGCGTCGCCCGCGCCCTCGATCGCCTCGATCACGCCGTCGGGGGCCGATGCGACGCGGCGATGGGCCGGGCCGATCTCGCCGACGGCCTGATGGTGGAGGCTGTTGACGGGCCCCGCGCTCGGACCGAGGGCGCGGGCGAGTCGGCTCGTCGGATCGATCTCGAGGGCGTGTCGCTCGTCGGGGGCGAGGCGATGGCGCGCGGCGTCGGGGCGCTCGGTCGGCAGGTGCGCGACGAGTCGCCCGCCGCCGGCCCGCGCCATCAGCTGCATGCCGTAGCAGATGCCGAAGACGGGTAGACCCCGCTCGCCTGCCCCCAGGAGCAGCGCCTCGTCGAAGGCGAGCTGCTCTGCGGGAACGAGATCGAGCTCGACCCCGGGCGGGAGCGGCGTCGTCGACGGGAAGTCGTCGCCGCCCGGCAGCAGCAATCCGTCGAGCCCCTCGACCAGCGCGTCGACGTCGTGCTGGATCGGCAGGTGCAGCGCGAGACCGCCGGCCCGATCGACGGCGTCGGCATAGCTGCGGTCGATGTAGTGGTACGCGCGGTCGCGGCGCCAGCGACCCCGGTCGTCGAGGGTGAGGGGGATGCCGATCCGGGGGCGCCGCATGGCAGGAGGATAGCCACCTGCGGCATCCTGCGCGGATGGCACGGGTGGTGATCGCGGGATGTGGCTACGTGGGCAACGCGCTCGCGGCGATGTTGATCGCCGAGGGGCACGAGGTCTTCGGCATCCGACGGGATCCGACCCGGCTCGCGCAGGGCGTCGTCCCGATCCGCGGCGACCTCGGTCGGCCGGCGAGCCTGGGCCCCGCCCCGCCCCGGGTCGACTACGCGGTCTTCGCGGTCGGCGCCGACGAGGGCTCGGAGCAGGCCTATCGCCGGGCCTATCTCGACGGCCTGGCCGGCTTCCTCGAGTGGCTGGCCAACGAGGGCCAGCGTGCCCGCCGCATCGTCATGACCTCGAGCACCTCCGTCTACGGCCAGCGCCGCGGCGAGGCGATCGACGAGGCCTCGCCGACACATCCCACGCAGTTCCGCGGCTCGACGATGCTCGCGTCGGAGGGGCTGCTCTCGGCGAGCGGCATCCCGAGCGTGGTCGTGCGGCTCGGCGGGATCTACGGACCGGGCCGCACGAGCCTGATCACGCGGGCGCGCAAAGGGGCCCTCTCCCTGCGCGGCACGCCGCACTACACGAACCGGATCCATCGCGACGATGCCGCCGGTCTCGTGCGTCACCTCCTCTTCCACCCCGCGCCCGAGCCGCTCTACCTCGGCGTCGACGACGAGCCCGCCGACGAGGCGACGGTCTACGGCTGGCTCGCGAAGGAGCTCGGCCTGCCCGAGCCGCCGCTCGCGAACGAGGCCGTGGTCGGGGACGATCGCCGTCGCTCGGCGGGCAGCAAGCGCTGCAGCAACCGCCGGGCCCGGGAGAGCGGCTATCGATTCCGCTACCCGACCTTCCGCGAGGGCTACGCCGCGTTGATCCAGGCGGGTGACGAGGCTTGAGCCCCGGCGGAACGGGTGCGAGCGAGGGGCCGCCGCTCGCGCCCGGGACCCTCGCGATGCCCGGAGCGATCTACTCGCCCTTCGCGGACCGGCTCGTCGGGCATCCCGGTCCGATCTTCCCCCTCCACGTCGGTGATACCTGGCGCGATCCCTTCGAGGGGGCGCGCTCCGAGGACGTGCACGGCGCCGAGCACCCGCGCCTGCACGCCTACGGCGACACGCGCGGGCTGCCCGCGCTGATCGAGCGGGTGCGCCGGAAGCTTCGCGAGCGCAACGGTCTCGAGCACGTGCCCGAGGAGATCCTGATCACGGCGGGTGCGACCGGCGGGCTCGCGGCGCTGGCCGGCGCCGTGCTCTCGCCCGACGACGAGATGTTGATCCTCGCGCCCTTCTGGCCCCTGATCCGGGGCATCGCCCAGACCTTCCGCGCACGTCCGGTCGAGGTGCCCTTCTTCGATCGCGTCTCGACGTGCGCGGAGGCGGTGCGTGCCGTCGAGTCGCGCATCACCTCGAAGAGCCGCGTGCTCTACGTCTCGACGCCCTCGAATCCGACCGGTCGCATCATCCCGGGCGAGTGGCTCGAGGCGCTCGCCGGGCTCGCCCGGCGACACGACCTGTGGATCTTCTCGGACGAGGTCTACGAGGACTACGTCTACGCGGGTGAGCACGTCTCGATGGCGCGCTTCGCGCCGGAGCGGACGGTCTCGGTCTACTCCGTGTCGAAGAGCTATGCCATGGCAGGCCAGCGCGTGGGCTACCTCGCCGGGCCCGCGCGGATCATCGCCGAAGCGCGCAAGATCGGGACCCACGTCTACTACCACGCGCCGATCGTCGGCCAGCACACGGCGCTGCGCGCGATCGAGGGCGGCGCCGCGTGGGTCGCGGCGGCGCGCGAGCAGGATCGCGAGGTCGGCCGGCGTGTCGCCACGCGCCTCGGGCTCGAGCCGCCCCAGGGCGGGACCTTCCTCTTTCTCGATCTGCACGGACGACTCGACGCGCGGGGCCTCGCGGGCTTCCTCGAGGATTGCTTCGCGCGCGGCGTGCTCGTCGCGCCGGGTCATTCCTGTGGTCGCGAGTATGGTGAGTGGGTGCGCGTCAGCTACACGGCGGCGCCGCCCGAGGCCGTGCTCGAGGCCGCGGAACGGCTCGCTTCGGTGCTCGCCGGCGCCTAGCCTTCGAATCCGGGCGCCGCTTCGGTGCGTCGACAGGAGATCCGTCATGCTCGTCATCGACCCTTCCTCGATCTGGACGACGACGCCTCGTCGCGTGGGCGCGCTCGCTGCGCTCGTCCTGCTGACGGGCGCGGGATGCCTCTCGACGCCGGACGCGCTCGCGCCCTGCGATGGATGGGAGTCGAGCCGCGCGATCTGCGGACTCACGAATCCCGAGGACCTCGCCTGGCTGCCGGGGGGCGAATGGGTCGTGGCGAGCGAGATGGCGCGGCTCGATCCGGGATCCGAGGCGATGCCCGATCCGCCCGGGCGGATCACGGCGATCCGTGCTCGGGATCGGGCGCTGCGGCCGCTCTTCCCCGCGGAGTGGGCGAGCGAGGCGCCGGCGTCGTCGGGCTGGGGCGACGCGGCCTGCCCCGGACCGCCCGATCCCGCGCGGCTGCAGCCCCATGGTCTCGACGTGCGCAGGACGGGCTCCGGGGCGGGCGCGCTCGCCGTCGTGAACCACGGCGGGCGCGAGGCGGTCGAGCTCTTCGAGATCGTCGATGCGGATACGGACGCGCCGCGTCTGGCATGGCGGGGCTGCGTGCCGATGCCCGAGGACGCGATGACGAACGACGTCGCCTGGCTGCCCGACGGCGGCTTCGTCGTCACGAAGTTCATGCCGGCGATCGAGGGGGTCGGGCCGAAGGCGATCTGGTCGATCCTCAAGGTGAGCGTCGGCGCGCGAACGGGCGGCGTGCTGCGCTGGAAGCCGGGCGGTGCGGTCGTGCCCGTGGCCGGCAGCGAGGGCAGCGCGCCCAACGGCATCGCCGCCAGCCCCGACGGCCGCACGCTCTGGGTCGCCGCGTGGGGAGGCGAGGCGGTCTACCAGCTGCGACTCGACGGGACGCGCGCGCACGAGCGCGTCGAGATCCCGGTCGACACGCACCCCGACAACCTGACCTGGAGCGAGTCGCTCGGCCTGGTCGTCGCCGGGCAGGATCCCGGTCCCACGAAGGCCCTCGGCTGTGGTCGGCTCCGCGAGGGTGGCTGTGACATCGGCTACGCCGTCTACGCGATCGATCCCCACACGCTCGAGGCGCGGCGCGTGGCGGCAGGCCGGGGGGCGGCGAGTGTCGCCCTCGAGGTCGGGGACGAGCTCTTCGTCGGGGTCTTCGCGGGGGATGCGATCGAACGCGTCGCACTCCCCCGCTGAGCGGGAAGCGCCCCCTTCGATCCAGTATGCTCGCCGCCTGCGCAGCCCTGCCGGCCGCCCCCCGACCGAGGAGTCCAGCATGTCCATCGATGTCGTGATCCACGCCCCCAAGACGCCCGCGCGAACCGCGAGCATCCAGTCCATGCAGCTCTCGATGGCGGGCGATGGGAAGGGCTGGCTCGAACTCTTCGCCGACGACGCCATCGTGCAGGATCCCTACGGTCCGTCGCCGATGGATCCCGCCGGAAAGGGCCATCACGGCAAGGAGGCGATCGGCAAGTTCTGCGCCGCCTTCATCCGGCCGGGCATGCTGCGCTTCGAGATCCGCCAGACGCTCACGTCGGGCCCCGCCTGCGTGAACGTCGGGACGATCTTCACGAAGCGGCCCGACGGCACGATGGGCTGGAACGAGGTCGTGAACGTCTACGAAGTGAACGACGCGGGCAAGATCACGCTGCTGCGCTCGTACTGGGACTACGAGGCGAACCAGAAGACGCTCTTCTAGGCCGCCGATTGCTGCTCGTCGAACGCAGCAACCGGACGGAGCGGCTGCTCGCGGGGCTCGCGGGGCGGACGATGGCGCCCGGGCGCGATCCGCTCGCGCCGGCCATCGTGGTCGTGCAGGGCCCGGGCATGGAGCGCTGGATCGCGCAGTCGATCGCCCGGGCCTTCGGCGTCTGCGCGAACACGACCTTCCCCTTTCCACGGGACTTCCTCGAACGCGTCTTCGCGAGCGCGCCGGCCGAGGCCAGCGTCCCTGCGAATCCCGCCTGGGAGCCGCGTCGACTCGTGTGGGCCGTGGCGAGCGAGCTCGACGCGGCGCGCGACGATCCCGAGTTCGCGCCCCTCCATCGCCATCTGCACGCGGCCGACGGCGAGTGGCGCCTCGTCTCGCTCGCCGAGCGGCTGGCCCGGCTCTTCGACCAGTACGTGACGTTCCGGCCGGCCTGGGTCACGCGCTGGGCGGCGCCGGATGCCGCGCCCACCAGGCCCGACGAGCGCTGGCAGGCGAAGCTCTTCCGCGCGGTCCACGCGCGCGTCGGGCCCGGACACGTCGCGGATCGCGCCCACGCCTTCCAGCGTTGGATCGGGAGCGTTCCGCCGGCGACGGCGGCGGCGGCGCTTCTGCGCGTGCTGCCCGGGCCGATCGAGGTCTTCGCGGTGTCGACCCTGCCTCCGCTCCATCTCGAGGTGATCGACGCCGTGGCGCGGGTGCGCGACGTGCACCTGTCGATGCTCACGCCCTCGTCGCATTACTGGGCGGATCTCTGGCTCGAGGTGAGGGAGGCGACGGAGCGTGGGGCGACCGATGGCGCCGCGTCGCTCTTCGGGCCGTCCCCGCCCTCGCCGATCGTCGCGCTGCTCACCGGTCTCGGTCGGATCGGGGGCGACTTCCAGCGCGTGCTCGAGGACAAGGCGCAGGTCCAGGAGAGCGATCGCGATCTCTTCGAGGATCCGGCCGGAACGTCGCGGCGGTCGGGCCGGACGGCGACGCTGCTCGAGCGGCTGCAGTCGCGCCTCGCGAGTCTCGATCTCGACGCGGGCCCCGAGGCGGGGATGCCGTCGGACTCCGGGTCGGACGAGGAGGCGTCGGCGTCCGCTCGGGTCGTCGCGCGCGCGGACGACTCGATCCGTGTCCATCTCTGCCACGGTCCGCGGCGCGAGCTCGAGGTCGTGCAGTCGATCCTGCGCGATGCCTTCGAGCGCGACGCGACGCTCGCGCCGGAGGACGTGATCGTGATGGCGCCGGACATCGACGCGATCGCGGCGGACGTCGAGGCGGTCTTCGGCGCGGCGGAGGAGGGGCACGCCGTGATCCCCTACCGGATCGCCGATCGCGGCGCGTTCCGCCGATCGCCGGTCGCGGAGGCGTTCCGGGACGGACTCGAGCTGCTCGGCAGTCGCGCGACGCGGGGCGAGCTGCTCGACTGGCTCGGTCGCGCGCCGGTGCGGATGCGCTTCGGGCTCGGAGAGCAGGACGTCGAAGGCCTCGAGGCCTGGGCCGAGCGGGCCGGCGTGCGTTTCGGACTCGACGCGGACCATCGCGCGGACCTCGAGCTCGAGGCCGCCGCGGCGCATACCTGGAGCGATGGGCTCGACCGGCTCGCGCTCGCCCATGCCGTCGGCGGCGCCGGGGTCGTCTTCGCCGGGCGCCTGGCCGAGCCGCTCGAGGCGATGGGTGATCCGCGGGTGCTGGGCGCGCTCGGCGATGCGTGGTCCCTGCTCGCGCGCGCGCGTCGCGACGTCGCGACGAAGCGCAGCGTCCCGGAATGGTGTGCCTGGCTGCAGGCGCTGCTCGACGCGTCGATCTGGCGTGACGACGCCAACGCGCACGAGCACGCCGCCGTGCGCGAGGCGCTGATCGAGCTGACGCGCGCCTCCGAGCAGGCGGGCTTCGAGGCAAGGATCCCCTTCGAGGCGATCCGCGAGCGGGTCGCCGACACGCTCGCCGCCCGGCCCTCGCCGCAGGCCTTCCTCGCCGGCGGCGTGACCTTCTGCGAGCTGGTGCCGCTGCGCGCGATCCCCTTCCGGATCGTCGTCGTGCTGGGGCTGGTCGACGGGGCCTTTCCGCGCGGACGGCCGGCGCCGGGCTTCGATCTGATGGGGCGCGAGCCTCCGCTTCCCGGCGACCGGACCCCTCGCAGCGACGATCGCTACCTCTTCCTCGAGGCGATCCTCTCGGCACGGGACCAGCTCGTGCTGACCGTGCCCGGGATGGATCTACGGGACGGCGCCCGGCTGCCGCCCTCGGTCGTGGTCAGCGAGCTGCTCGACGCCCTCGACGCGGCGTTCACGCTCGAAGGCGGCGATCCGCGATCGAGCGCTATGC